>Ga0308161_1001102_pt1 | contig 34804 bp, 32 predicted proteins | sample PhyFR2_FD_201034 | JGI IMG/M metagenome (GOLD analysis project Ga0308161, IMG submission 201034) | Phyllosphere microbial communities from UC Gill Tract Community Farm, Albany, California, United States - DLSLF.R2 | ecosystem: Host-associated > Plants > Phyllosphere > Unclassified | place: USA...
GAGCGGTGCTGCAGCTGCTGACCAGGCTGCGTACCGAGCTGAACCTGTCCTATCTGTTTATTTCCCATGATCTGGCGGCTGTTCATCAGATGAGCCAGCGAATCATGGTGATGAAGGATGGTCAGCTAGTGGATCAGTTCCCGCAGGCAGCCTTGTTTGCGGAAGAGCGGCATGCGTATACGAGAGAATTGATCTCCATTTTCTGATCGGTTGTATCACTCAAATGAAAACAATAACATTATGTAAGCATTGATACGGAATGTGTCACCCCACCTGGCGACGGGTAACGACTGCTAGAGCTGCATACATTAGATTTCCATTTCCAGCGGAATATCCCAGTGTGGCCAAACCATCTATGGGGAGGAATGCTCATGTTTTTTGATACCTGGCAGGATTTGTTCCGCATTCTGATTATCGGGATTGTGTCGTATGTATACCTGATGATCATTCTAAGAATATCCGGCAAAAGAACATTGTCCAAGCTCAATGCTTTTGATCTGATTGTTACGGTGGCCCTAGGCTCGACCTTATCCTCCGTTATTGTAAACAAGAGTATTTCGCTGACGGAAGGTTTTCTTGCAATGACGTTGCTGGTACTACTGCAGTATCTGGTCGCTTATTCCACAATACGCAGCAAAAAAATAAAATCCTTTATCAAAGCGGAGCCACGTCTTCTTTTTTATGAGGGAGATTTTCGGGATGATGCGATGGAAGATGAGCGAATCGCCAAAGACGAGATTATGCAGGTCGTTCGTCAGCAAGGGATGCAGGAAATGGATAAAGTTGCAGCTGTTATACTGGAAACGAACGGAAAAATATCTGTAATATCGAAATAGCATAAAACACGCACCATCACTCTTCCATGTGAAGACTAAGGGATGCGTGTTTTTTGTGATTGGTATTTGTAAAGTCTGCTGCTTACGCTCTGATCTCCTGCTCTCGACAAAGTAAAACCGCTATTGCAGTGTATCATCCGGATAATGCATCATCATGAAAAAGCTGGCTTTTTCTGCCGTAGGATTGGAGTAGCCATGCAGATGCGTACCGGAGAATTGCAGTGCATCCCCTTCGGTCAGTTCATACTGCTCTCCCTTGAGATCGACGATCATGGACCCCTGTTTGACGATCAGATACTCTTCACCGGGATGTGTTTTGGGTTCGTGTACACAGCCGGGCAACAGCTCCACGATATACAGTTCGAACCTTTTTTCCGGATGATAAGGGAAAAAGGGATATACCCGATACTTGTCGTCACTGTCCATAATCATATTCACTTCATTCATATTGACGCGGCGTACAAGCACCTCCTCTTCCTTGAGAAAAGTAGTAAAAGATACCTGCAGACCGTTGGCGATTTTCCATAGGGTACTGATCGTTGGATTGGATTTCTCATTCTCGATTTGTGCCAGCATCGCCTTGCTCACACCGGTCAATTCCGATGTCTGATCCAGCGTCAGATTTTTGCTTTTGCGGATGCGTGCCAGATTTTTGGCAATTACACTTTGGATAGGTTCCATCATTTTCTCCTCAGCTATTGTTTAATATAACAGAATAATGTATGTTATATTAGAAAATTGTATACTATAATAAACTTTAGTTCATTTTAGCATACAAGAATAACAATGAGCCAGCGAGGAGTGGATAGCTTGTCCAATGTTCAGACGGTGCATCAACATTCAGGATGCAATAATGAAAATCACGGGAAAGTACAGATCGAACAGTCTGGATATTCCCTTCAGCCTCCGGAAGAACCCGGCTGTGATGAAGCAGAGGAGCACAAAGAGGCGACCTTTGCAGACGGAGTCAAAGACGGCATTCCTACACTGCTTGGATATATCAGTATTGGTCTGGCTGCAGGCATCGTAGGTGCGGCTTCGCATCTGAGTGTACTGGAGATGGGGATCATGTCGTTACTCGTGTATGCAGGAGCAGCGCAATTTATTATTTGCGGAATGCTGGCTGTACATGCGCCTGCATCTGCTATTATCCTGACTACGTTCATTGTGAATTTGCGTAATTTTCTGCTCAGTGCAACGCTGGCTCCGCATTTTACCCGTTATTCGCTGCTTCGGAATGTGGGGATTGGACTGCTGGTTACCGATGAATCATTCGGCGTAGCTGCGAGCCGGATCGCCCAGGGGAAGCCACTGAATGATCACTGGATGAACGGGCTGAATCTGATTGCTTATTTCAGCTGGGTCGTCTCCTGTGTAGTAGGCGCATTGTTTGGCAGCTGGATCGCCGATCCGGAGCAATTTGGCATGGATTATGCACTGACAGCAATGTTCGTCGCACTGCTCGTCCTGCAGCTGGGCCATCTGGTCCCTGCCAAGCTGAAGCATTATTTACGATTGATGGTCTATATGGTGATCGCTATGCTGCTGCTGTCATTGATCGTATCGTCACAGCTGGCGGTGATTATCGCTACTGTCATCGTAGCGACAATTGGGGTGGTGACCGAGAAATGAGTATGCAATGGACGACAATAATGATCATTATTGGCTGTGCGCTGGTGACGATGATACCTCGTGTGATTCCTTTCCTGGTAGTACGGAATCTGAATCTGCCTGCACCGGTACTCAAGTGGCTATCCTATATTCCAGTCTGTATTTTGACAGCTCTGGTCGTAGATAATTTCCTGATCCAGGAGGGACATTCCCTGCACATCGACTGGAAGGTCATTATTGTACTTATTCCTACCTTTTTGATTGCGATCAAGACCCGCAGCCTGTCTATTACCGTAATCGCAGGAGTCGTGATGATGGCCGCTGTACGTTACTTTTTCTCGGTATTCTTCTCATAAGCAAACAAGAATAGATCGCTCTGCAACGATTAACCTTCAGCCTGATGGACATCCATCAGGTTTTTCTGTGCCAACTCTTCGGCTATTGCCAAATGAATCTGCCCGGCCCTACAATGGCTAACATATACTAGCTTGATGCATCCTCTACGAATACAACTACAAAATGTATAATCCGATTATCAGATATTCACTATTTTGTAAGCGTTAACAAATGAAGAGGAGGAGAAATATTTATGCTGCGAGCCGCTATTTTTGATGATGAATATATTGTACTGCAAGGGTTAAAACGAATGATCGACTGGTCACGTTATGGTGTGGAGCTGGCTGGAACTGCGGATAATGGACATACTGCACTGGAATTAGTCCGAAGCCATCAGCCGGATATCATCCTGACAGATATTCGTATGCCCGGGATGGATGGACTACAGCTGATCGAAGCGGTCACGCAGGAAAAGCCGGATACGGTATGCATTGTGTTCAGCGGCTTCAATGAATTCGAATATGTACGCCGGGCGATCGGACTGGGCGTAATCGATTATCTGGAAAAGCCGATTACCATCGATAAAATCGAAGCCACGATGAAAAAAACAATGGAACGAATCGAAAAGGAGCAGCAGTTCGGCGTCATGAAGCAGCGCTATGAAGCAAGCCGTAGAGATCTGCTGGAAAAGGCAGTCCTCGACCTGCTGTTCGTCGGAGCTGCTGCGGAAAACAAGCTGTACCAGCAGCTGGGATTGCAGGCACAAGAGATTGCTGGTGTAACCGTGATTGTCCTGTATGGCAAAAGCACGCCTGCTATAGAGCATCCGGGCTGCCGAGTCGTGCAGGTATCCACTGCGGAGGAGCAGCTTCTGGTCTTGATTCATCTTGGGATTCCTGGCGAAAATGCTGATGTGGACCTGCATAAAACCGAGCCCATATGGGAGTACCTGCTTACGCTGGAAGAGACAGAGCAATCGGTCTACGCCTCCGGCCGAACCTATTCATCGCTGGCGGATGCTGCGCGAAGCTGGCGAGAAGCGCGCAAAGCGCTCCGTTATGCCTGTTTTTTCGCGGAGACCGGGTGGGTGCGGTTTGAGGATGTAGGCGAGGAGAAGGAAGATCATCCGGAGCTGTCCGAGTGGGAGGAGGCACTTGTCTTTTCCCTGCGCGCCTGTGATCAGGAGGGACTGCGGCATTCGCTGGATGCGTTCGAGCAGTGGACCGGTACAGCGCGTCTGACGCCTGAACGGGTAGAGCAGGAGATGCTCAAGCTGCTCTTTCTCGGGGCAGATGTGCTGAGAGAGACCGTAGAAGATGCCAGCCAGGCGCTGCCGTCGATGCGGATACTCTATCAGGAACTGAATACCCTGGATACGCTGGAAAGTATGTTCGGCTGGTGCCGCAGCCGGATGGAAAAGCTGCTGCATGTGATGGAAGCGGTTCGCGGACCGGGCAAGCATAATGCAGTTCGGCAGGCGACGGTCTATATGGAGCAGCACTATGGACAAAGCCTTTCCCTGCCGGAAGTGGCAGAACATGTAGGAATGAATGCCAACTATTTCAGTCTGCTGTTCAAGGAAGAAATGGGGATTTCCTATATCAAATATTTGACCAGAATCCGCATGGAACACGCGAAGCGGCTGTTGATCGAAGGAATGCGTGTCCACGAAGCCAGCGAGAAGACCGGGTATTACAATCATCGTCATTTTGGTGAAGTGTTCAAGCGGACATTCGGCATGACTCCCGGACAATACCGTGAATCCCACGGGCGTGGTCAGACAAGAGGAGAACCATGAAGAATCTGCTTGAGCGACTGCTGCCGCTGTTTCGTTTTCGCCGTATCCGTACCCGTTTTCTGGTAGCGATGATTGTGCTGGCTGTACCTTCGCTTATGCTGCTCGGATTTATTTCCTCGAATATTACCAAGAATATGATCACTGATATTAACAGCCGCAATAATCTGGGTCATCTCCAGACCTCCAGTGAAGTGGCGGACCTGTTATTTCGCAACATACAGAATCTGCATCTATCGATTGTAACGAACGATGCGGTCAGCGCGAATCTGCGCCGCAGCAATGCTCGGCCCCTGATTCCGCCGACATCCTCGGGTGAGCTGGGAGATGAGGCGACCAGCAATCTGCAGCAGATTCTGGGGGACCGGATTGTGGATACGAGGTATATTCGCTCCATCTGTCTGTTCGATCTGAAGTTCCGTGTATCCTGTATCGGGCGTTCGGATGATACGGGACAATATGAGACCACTGGACGTTCCACGATTGCTTACACAGCCTGGTACAAGCGGGCGTATGAAGCTCAGGGGAAAGTGCTGTATTTTCCGGCAGATGTGTTTGGGGAGACCAACCGTTCCTTTTCTACGGTCAAGCTGGTACGGGATGAATCGGTCGTGACCGGCAAGCCGATTGGTCTGCTCGTGATCAATATCGACAAGCAGCTGTTCGGTAATGTATTTCAGAGCAGCGGACCGTATGAGCGCTTCCTCGCGCTGGATGCCCAAAAGGATGGCATTGCGACCGTCTACAGCAGCAGCAATGATCCGGTGACTACGTCCTATACAAGTAATCTGTCCGAGCGGATCACCGGGTATGAACAAGATGGGTATCTGATCAGCCGTTACACAAATATGACAACCGGCTGGACTTTCCTGCATCTCGTACAGCGTCATGCATTGCTGGAGCAGTCCAATCAGATTGCCTATGCGACGATTGGTATCGCAGCGATGATGGGATTGATCGCCATACTGCTGTCGTATTTTATTTCCGGCAGTATTACCCGTCCACTTCTGCAGCTCAAAAAGCTGATGCTGGATTGGACACAGGGTACCCTGCAGCTGCCTGATCGGTTCGCCCGTGATGAGGTCGGCACCATCGGCGAGACATTCAAACGGATCGTTATCGAAAATGAAGAGCTGAACCGCCGGCTGATCCAGACCGAGATCAAGGAAAAAGAAGCCGAGCTGCGTGCGCTTCAAGCGCAGATCAAGCCACACTTTCTGTACAATACGCTGGACTCGATCTACTGGATGGCGACACTGGAAAATAATCACGAAGTCGCCCGGATGGCGGTCAGTCTGTCGGAGACATTCAAGCTGAGTCTGAACAAAGGCAAGGAGTCGATCACTGTCTATCAGGAACTCAAGCATATCGAGCATTATCTGAATATCCAGAATATTCGCTTCAATAATCGATTTATCTATGTCGAACAGGTCGAAGAGGCGGTCAAAGGTATGGAAGTGATGAAGCTGCTGCTCCAACCATTAGTGGAGAATGCGATCTATCACGGTCTGGAACCCAAGGTAGGACCAGGTACGATTACCCTGACCGGAACGTATCATGACCAGCAGCTGGTTTTTACTGTCGCAGATGATGGTGTAGGTATGGAGGATATCAGCTGTATCACCCATGGATATGGATTATGCAATGTACTGGAACGGATGAAACTGGCCTATGGACCAGAGAGTGTACTGGAGGTGCAGAGTGAAGTAAACCGGGGCACGATGATTACGCTGCGTTTTCGTCCAGGGTACTAAAACATGAAAAAAACAGACATGAATCCAATAAATGAAGCGCTTACATATTATCTTGTCCCCTTTTACAATAATCATATCAGGGAGTACATACTCCATGAGTACATCACATTACAGGAATCAGGGGGTTATGAGATGAGTAAGCGTGGAATCAGGTATATGGCCAGCTTGATCAGCCTATTGATGATGACCGGAATGCTGGCTGCCTGCGGCAATGGCGGGAGCGGGGACACCGGCGGCGCATCAGGCACCAATCTGACACTGTTAACCGATAATTCGCAGGATGCTGTCAATGTAGCCGATGCACTCAAAGCTGCCTATGAAAAGAAAAACCCGGGCGTTACCGTTGAAGTCGAGACGCGGCCAGGTGGCAGCGAAGGTGATAATCTGGTCAAAACAAGGCTCGCGACAGGCGATATGACCGACGTGTTCTTTTACAATTCGGGTTCCCTGATGACAGTACTATCGCCGGAAGCGAATATGGAAGATCTGACCGGAGAGGCTTTTCAAGCCAATGTATCCGATGATTTCAAAAGTACGGTATCCATGAATGGCAAAGTATACGGTGCACCGGTAGGCGCTACGATGAGCAGCGGCTGGTTCTACAACAAGAAAATCTACAAAGACCTTGGATTATCGGTTCCCAAAACATGGGATGAGCTGATGGCCAACAATGAGAAAATCAAAGCTGCAGGCATTACACCAGTGATCGGAACGATGAAAGACAGCTGGACTGCACAGGTTATTTTGCTGGCGGATCAGTACAATGTAGCCCAGGCAGCGCCGAATTTTGCCAAGGATTTCACGGCACATCAAGCGACGTTTGCCGGTACGCCTGCAGCGCTGCGGAGTTTTGAGAAACTTCAGCAAGTATTCGACAAAGGGTACTGGAACAAAGACTTTCTCGCTGCCACTTATGATAATGGCATCAAGATGCTGGCCGAGGGCAAAGGTGCCCAGTACCCGATGCTGTCCTTTGCACTGCCGGTGATCCAGCAGAACTTCCCGGATCAGGTCGATAATATCGGATTCTTCGCCCAGCCTGGTGATAGTGCAGACAAAAACGGACTGACCGTATGGATGCCGGGTGCCGCCTATGTATACAAAAACGGCAGCAATGTGGAAGCAGCCAAGAAATTTGTCGCTTTTATCGCTTCCAAAGAGGGAGCCGCTGCTATCGCTACCGTTTCTACACCGACCGGACCGTATCCGGTCAAGGATGCACAGATGCCGGACAATATTCCGTCGGCGGTCAAGGATATGCTGCCGTATTTTGATCAGAACAAGACTTCGCTTGCGCTGGAGTTTGTCTCTCCGATCAAAGGACCGGGTCTGCCGCAGATTGCTGTTGAAGTAGGTGCCGGGATCAAGAAAGCACCGGAAGGAGCAGCCTCCTACGATCAGGATGTCGAGAAGCAGGCCAAGCAGATGGGACTGGAAGGCTGGTAAGCTGCTGCCCGTCTACTAAGCGCTAATCGTCATTACGACCAGCAGGAACAGGAGGGATTCTGGTGAACCGGGTATTCAGACGTACGTATTCATACTGGTTTCTTATGCCGGCAGCCGTGATTTATTTTGTTATCTTTTTGCTGCCGACAGTGATGTCGTTTTTCTTCAGCTTTACCCGCTGGACCCTGGCAGATTGGGAATTTATCGGACTGGATAACTTTGTTATGTTTTTCCAGGAGCAGTCACTGCGGATTGGATTTCAGAATACGCTAATCTACGCGGTTGTCACCTGTGGTCTCAAAGTCATCCTGGGGTTGCTGCTGGGGGTACTGCTCACGTCCCGGCTGCGTACACGCAATTATCTGCGTTCGGTTATATTCTTCCCGACCCTGATCAGTACGATTGCAGTCGGTATTGCGTTCAGCATGATGATGCATCCTACGCAGGGAATTATTAATACTGCGCTTGGCTGGGCAGGGCTGCCCGGACTGGACTGGCTCGGAGATACACGGGTTGCTCTGCTGTCGATCGCACTGGTGGATGTCTGGAAAGGGGTGGGGTTTGCTACAGTGATCTATATTGCTGGCATCCTGTCGATCCCACCGGACTACTATGAAGCACTGCAAATTGACGGCGGCGGTGCATGGCACAAGTTCTGGAATATTATCGTGCCGCTGAGTCGTCCGGCAACCAACTCGGTTATTATTCTGTCCTTTATTGGCGGTCTGCGCTCTTTTGATCTGGTATGGGCGATGACCCAGGGTGGACCCGGATTCACAACGGATGTAATTGCCTCGATTATCTACAAACAGTATCAGGGTGGATTCTATGGACTTGCTACAGCGGGCAATGTCATTCTGTTCGTTATCGTGACGGTACTGGCTTTTCCATTATACCGGTATCTGAACAAGAGAGAGGTGGATCTATGAGTACGATCAAGTCATCGGAGCATATCGCCGGTCACGCAAAATCCGGTTCTACTCCGCTTGGGCGCAGGATGGGCCGATTGGGACTGGAGCTGCTGGGCATACTGTTCACGATTATCGTCTTCTGGATTCCCTTTTATTTCATTATCGTCAATGCTCTAAAAAGCACGCAGGAATCAGCTGATCTAAGCCTTGCGCTGCCATCGACCTATCATCTGTGGGAGAACATCATGACCGTTGTGCAGGCAAGGAATTATATGCTGCTGCGGGCATTCTGGAACAGCAGTGTACTGACGATTGTCTCGGTACTGGCTCTTGTAATATTGTGCGGCATGGCTGGTTATGTGATGCAGCGGCGTAGGGATCGACTCACTCCGACGCTGGATCTGCTGATTCTGGTCGGGCTGATTATTCCGCCTGCGATTGTACCGACGATCTGGGTGCTGGATGGCATGGGATTGTTCAAGACAATGCCCGGTCTGATTCTCGTCGAAGTAGCGCTGAATTTCCCATTCTGTGTGCTACTGTACAAGGGATTCATGGCAGCGATTCCGCGCGAGATTGATGAAGCAGCGGTGATTGATGGCTGCGGCGGCTTCCGGCTCTTTTTTAATATTATTCTGCCGCTGCTGCAGCCGGTATCCGCGACCGTGATCGTACTGTGTGCAGTGACCATTTTTAATGATTTTGCCAATCCGCTATATTTTCTGCCGGGATCGGCCAATGTCACCGTGCAGACGACGCTCTACAATTTCAAAAGCCAGTACGTCACCCAGTGGAATCTGTTGTTCACCAATATTTTGCTGATTACGATCCCGCCGCTGCTGCTGTTTTTATTTTTTAATAAGCGAATTGTAGCAGGGATGACTGCCGGTTCTGTCAAAGGGTAAGGCAGGCAGAAATTCCGCCAGTATAGACACTATTATCATAAAATCATGACGCTACCGGAACACCAGGCTTGACCAGAATCAGCTTCAACCAACGAAGTCTGCCAAAGGAGAGATTGGGTTATGGGAACGATAAAAATCATCGAAGTACAGTGCGAATATCGAAATCATCTGCTCGGTACGGATCTGCTGCATCCCCGATTCAGCTGGAAAATGGAATCGACAGAACGTAATACCCGGCAGTCAGCATATCAGCTGCAAGTAACAAAGCGCGAGGATCAGTCATTCGAGTCTCCTCTATGGGATACCGGTCGTATGGAGACAGACCAGTCAATTCAGCTGCCATATGCAGGATCAGAACTAATACCATGTACGTCTTATCTGTTCCGTGTCAGAGTCTGGGATCAAAGCGGCAATGAATCGGACTGGAGTGCTGCAGGACAGCTGGAGACAGGATTGCAGCGTCCGGATGCATGGCAGGCCCACTGGATAACACCAGACACACAGCAGATCGACAGGGAGTCAGATCCTATATTCCAGCTACGCCGTAGCTTTGAAATAAAGGGCGAGATTGCTTCTGCGCGCATCTATGCGACAGCGGCAGGTGTGTATGAGCTGTATCTGAATGGACAACCAGTATCCGTAGATGTACTGGCGCCAGGCTGGACAAGCTATCATCACCGGATGCAGTATCAGACCTATGATGTAACTTCGCTCATACAGCCCGGAGCCAATGCGGTTGGAGCATGGCTAGGAGATGGATGGTACCGGGGCAAGTTGGGCTTTGACGACAAGCAATATACGTATGGAGAACACCGTGCTCTGCTGATGCAGATGCTCATACGCTATACCGATGGTACCGAGGAATGGGTATTGACCGATTCCAGCTGGAGAGCATCAATAGGTCCGATTCCATACAGCAATATTTATCATGGAGAGACCTATGATGCCCGATTGGAGCAAAGCGGCTGGAGCAGCCCGGACTTCGACGATCATAGCTGGCATGGCGTAGAGACCGTGCAGCTCTCTTGTGAGCCGCTCATCTCCCAAGAGAACTGGCCAACCCGGGTAACAGAGACTATTCAGCCTGTACAGTACATCGTAACTCCAGCTGGAGAACATGTGCTGGATATGGGGCAGAATATGGTCGGTCGTATCCGCATGACTCTAGGCGGAGCCGCTGCCGGGACGACGATTACGATCCGTCATGCTGAAGTGCTGGACAAGGATGGCAATATTTATTATGGCAATCTGCGCCCGGCGCGTCAGACCGTTACTTATATCGCCGGCGGCGCTGAGCAAGAGGAATATGCTCCCCATTTCAGCTTTATGGGCTTCCGGTATATTCAGGTGAGCGGTTATCCCGGGCAGGAGACAGAGGGACTGCCTCTGGATGCATTTGTCGGAGAAGTACTGCATTCGGATATGCCTTCTACTGGTGAATTTGAATGCTCGGATGAGCGGGTAAACCAGCTGCAGCGCAATATTCGCTGGGGACAGCGCGGTAACTTCCTCGATGTGCCAACAGACTGTCCACAGCGGGATGAACGACTGGGCTGGACAGGCGATGCACAGGTATTTATCTCGACGGCACTGTTCAATTACCAGGGGGCGCCATTTTTCACCAAATGGCTGCATGATGTACAGGCAGAGCAGCATGAAGATGGTGGTATTCCGTTTGTCGTCCCCGATATTGTCGGCGGCGCCAATTCGGCAGCATGGGGAGATGCGGCAGTGATCTGCCCATGGACGTTCTACCAGTACTATGGAGATCGTCAGCTGCTGGCAGAGCAGTATGACAGTATGAAAAAGTGGGTGGATTACATCCATTCCCAGGGAGAAGAGGAATTTCTCTGGAATACCGGTTTTCATTTTGGAGACTGGCTGGCACTGGATGCCAGCGAAGGAAGTTATATTGGAGCGACACCTACCGCACTGATCGCTACAGCGTATTATGCTTACTCTTCGCGGCTGGTTGCTGAAGCGGCTCAGATTCTGGGCAAACAGCAGGAAGCGGAGCAATATCGTCGTCTGCATGAGGATGTAGTCCAAATGTTCCGCGCCGAGTTTGTCACTGCGCGTGGACGGATCGCTGCACCGACACAGACTGCGCATGTACTGGCATTGATGTTCAATCTGGTCGAGCCGGAGATGAAGATACGCGTTGCCGCCGATCTGAATGATCTGATCGTCAGCAATGACTATCATCTGACTACCGGATTCGTCGGTACCCCGTATCTGTGTTTTGCCCTGTCGGATAACGGTTATCATCAGACAGCAGTCCGGTTGCTGCTGCAGGAATCGTATCCCGGCTGGCTCTATTCGGTCTCGCAGGGAGCAACGACAATCTGGGAGCACTGGGACAGTCTCAAGCCGGACGGCTCTTTCTGGAGCGATGATATGAATTCCTTTAACCATTATTCTTACGGTGCAGTAGGAGACTGGATGTATCGCCGTATTGCCGGTCTGGACAAGCAGCCGGAGCAACCAGCCTACCAGCGCATACGAATCGAGCCGCTGTTTGGCACCCGTCAGCTGACGCATGCCCGTGCTGCTCATGAATCCATGTATGGTCGCATCGAATCCGGCTGGAAGATGGAAGAAGGGCGTATGATGGTGCAGGTTACGGTGCCGGTCAATACGACTGCCGATATTCTGCTGCATGGCGCACAGATGGAGCAGCTGTCGGAAAGTGGTCGTTCCGTGCATGAAATGGATGGTGTGATCACGGTAGATACGGAGGACGATGCAGTCCATATCACTGTCGGTTCGGGACAATATACGTTCAGCTATCCGGCTGATCAGCTGTTCCAGACGTCGTATACCCCGAATACCCGGCTCTCCGAGCTGCTGATGGACGAGCAGGCTGTGGATGTACTGAATCGTCATGCTCCCCAGCTGGTACAAGGTTCCCTGTCCAGTATGGTCAGTGCATCCTCGCTTCAGCAGATTGCGGATAATCAGATGGCCCGGATTCCGCAGGAGAAAATGCAGCAGATTGTCGCCGAACTACAGCTTCTCTAGCTCCCATTTCCATACCTTAATAGTTAGCCTTTATCCACTCCGCAAAAAACGCCGAACCTGTACAGGTTTGGCGTTTTTTGCTGGGTCTATTTTGCAGATTCCATCTGTCTTAAACTTCCTGATAGCATGGTAGTTACGTCTTCCTCATGTCAGAATTTGGCGGATTAGTGCTCAAGTATGGTTTTTGTGAATATACCCGATCAATTTCGGATATTTCTATAAAGTAATGGCACTCTACAGCAGATAATAAAATAGAATATTTAACCAATTACACCAAAATCGGACTGCATAGAGTTCACCAATGAAACTGAGCGGAGCCTGCGAATGCGGCAAAGAGCTGCAATCAGGTAAGGAGACGACAAATGAGAAAATCCTTCATCAAAATTTTACGGGAAGAAAACTTTGTAGGCGCGGGCGTTGTCAAAACGAATCTCTGGTCTATCATGGTTTTTTTACTGGTTGTGGTGGTTGGATTATTTTATATGAATGAGTCTGTTCGTAGTGATTATGGGCAGGTCAAGCAAGCAGCCGATTTGCAGATCAGGCTGCTCTCTCTGGAAAATTCACTAATTGATCAGGAGACCGGTCAGCGCGGCTATTTGCTTACCCGGGATACCTCCTTTTTGGAACCTTTTGATCGCGGTAGTATGGAATATCAGGCGATTGCTAATGATTTAATGGAGCGTCTGGAGAGTTATCCGGAGTATCAGGGTAAGATGCAGCAATTAACGGATGCCGGTATCAAATGGAAGATTAATTACGGAGACAAACAGGTGCACGAAACAATGTCCGGCCACCAGGTTACCAGCGAAGAGTTAAGAGCCGGGAAACAGCAGTTTGATTCCTTTCGTGAGCAGAAGGCAGTATTGAGCAAGGAGTTCGAACAGCTGCGTAATCAGCTGCGTGCGACAATGCTCCGGAATATTGTTATTACTCTAATCGGTATAGGTTCGGTATTCATGATATTTCAAGGGATTATGCTGTACTTTATCCAGCGGGGACTGCACCGGATCACTATTCCGATCGTGCAGCTGGATAAAGCGATGTCTTCTTATGCCAACGGCAGTATTTCTGCGGAAATGCCTGCTTATTCTTCGGCAAATGAAATTGGACGACTAATCCATACGTTCAAAGAAATGCGCCAGGAGATGCAAAAAGATCAGCGTCTGCTCGGTTATACGTATCAGATGATCAATGCCCTGAATCAGGCCAAATCCGTGCAGCATGTCTATCAGGAGACGTTGATGGGCATCTGGAATGTAATCGAGTGTGAACGGATCTCGATCATTACCCAGAACGCCGATCGCAGCTTCACAATCAAGTCATCGATCTATAATGGCATTATTGATCATAAGGAAGTCGCTCTAGGCGGAGAGCAAAAAGATGTACATGAGCTGCTGGAAGGCGGCTTTTCCATGATTCATGAAGACTGGAATGTGTACCGGCCCACAGGTACTATAACGGATTATCTGCATGCACAGGGTATTCGATCCTCCATGCATATTATTCTGCGCAAAGAAGCGCGGGTAGTCGGCGTGCTCAATCTGATGTCATCGGAGCAGGATCACTTCTCCATCCAGCAGAAGAACCGCGTCGAAAAGCTGGCACCGATGATCGTAACCGCGATTGAAAATGCAAGAGAAACGGATAAAATCCAGCGTCTGGCTATGCGTGATGGATTGACCGGACTCTGGAATCGCAGACACTTTGACGAGTCGATGCAGCAGCTGATGGGTCGCGTTATTACTGCGGATGCAGAGCGTCATCTGCTGTCCCTAATCTTGCTCGATGTAGATCATTTCAAAAGCTTCAATGATAACTGGGGACATCAGGAGGGAGATCTGGTGCTCAAGCATCTGGGTCGTGTACTGAATGATTATTGTCGACCGGGTGATCTGACTGTACGTTACGGTGGCGAGGAATTTGCCGTATTGCTACCCGATACTTCGCTAAATGAAGCGCGTAGTGTCGCCGAACGCCTTCGGAAGCTAATCGAACTGGAATCGCCATCCCGTAAATATGCGGTTACAGCCAGTTTCGGCGTTGCCGAATGGGATGGTTATCAATCTGCGGAACAGCTCATTCAAGCTGCAGATGAAGCATTATACCGGGCCAAGGATGAAGGACGCAACCGGGTATGCTGCTACAATGCAGAGTCTGCTGATCGGGCAACCGAAGCGGGCTGAGTAATCATTACATGCATAAACCAAAATGTCCAAACAGACAAACATCCCTGCCGACAATGGAGTCAGCAGGGAAGTTTGTCTATGGATTAGGATTCTATTTTTCGAGAATAAGCAGCAGCATACTAAAATCCTGTTCAAAATCCCAATCCAGATAGGCAGTACGGAGAGGGCGGCCGAGCAGATCCAGTATAGGTAGCTCTTCGAGAAAATGGCCCAGCTCCAATTCACGTTTGGATACACGAAGGGCGCTGTTGAATCCTTTTTGAATAATCTGCTTCTCCAGATTGATTAACAAGCCCTTGCGCAGTACAACCAGAATGTCGTTGGACAGCCAAAAGGAATTGACAGCCTCCGGAGCTTTTTGCACTGATTCGGTGATCTGGCTGACTTTGATATGCAGATCGGCTTTGCCTGTGTAGATATCTTCGTCAAATGTCTCGGTTAATGTCTCAAAAGTTACAGCGATTGCAGCAGTATTATATTCAAGCTTCCAATCGATGAATACATGGGATACATGATGACCAAACGTATATTCAATCTTTTTCTGCAGAGCGGGAAATACAAATTGACTGAGCAGAATATGGATATGGGTATAACGTTCATCTGGATCATCAGGCAGCCGGTCATCACCGGAATCGGTTAGTTCCTGAAGTAGAATCACTGCACTTTGCTGGTTAAAATGGATATGGATTCTCTCTGGCTGCTTGCCGAACTGGCTCTGGCACAGCAGGTTAGCCTGTCTGAGAATCGGGTCCAGATGAAGTTGCTGTGACACAGTTAAATCCCCTTTGCATATATAGTTACAGTGTATTACCCATAAATAGCAAATTGTTAAGCAATTGGATATATCTCTATTTTCCAAACGCTGTTTTCAGGGGAATAACCGAAGCTAACCGTCACAACTACATGAAGGTTCTGATTACGAGGATATGCTGGAATTATAATAAAGCCCCTGGCAGCGTATGCCGGGGCTTTTTATGGATGGAAAGGTATGCGTTATTTATAGGATAAATCAATCTAACAGGGGAAAGATTTCCGGTTTAATATTTGGTTAACTGCCAGTTTTCTTTGGCCCAATGCAGCTTCCCGGAGCCTGCACCATCTGCGGCGAGCAGGCGGTTGATAAGTGTAGAGGGGTCATCCATTTGATACGTATAAGGCAGCGAACTGAATCCATTCCATGAGAAAGCTTTGGCTGGAGCAGGATAGGGAGCGAGCGGACTATCAGCACTATAGCTGTCTCCGCGGAATGTTTTGCCGCCATTTTCATAAATAGTATCCAGTGCACGAATTTTACCGGTATAGCTCGCATCCGCCGGATCGGCCTGATTGTTGCGGATCGGAGAGGCGACGTCGATAATACGGGATTTCTCAAGCAGCAATGCGCCATCTTCCGTAGAAATCGCCCCGTTGCTGGTGACGGTAAAATGATAGCCTTTGGAAGTAATCGCTTTTTCCATCGCTGGCGTAATGCGTTTCTTGGCTGCGGCCAGACCGGCAGCATCCATCACAATGTTGTAGGCATGGGCATTACCGCCGCGCAGACGAGGCATACGGTCCTGGATGTCCAGGTAATAATTATGATGAAGCGTTACTTCCAGATCGGCATTATCCGAGGCGAATTCAGTAGCTCCGACGAGATGAGTCTTTTTCTGGCCCGAAGAGATTGCGATAATATCTGCCGGTGACATACCGACCGCACTGCTGCGCAGATAATTGTACATCGGATAAGCGGATTTATTCGCCTCCATGGCCTGAATCTGCTGACTTACCCAGCTACTGGCACTGCCATCATCTCCGCGGAAGTATGACCAGGAGATGGTCACACCGGAGCTGCCCTTTTTGACATCGACAATTCCGTCGTAAGCTTTGTTGAATGTACAGTGGTCGATCCACACTTTGGAGCTGGCTCCTTCGATCGTGAGATAGTCCCAGTCATTTTTGTCATAGTCTCCTTTGGAGGCTTCATCCCATTCCCATAGTTCATCGAACTCCAGATTACGGATAATCAGATTGGAGCTGCGCTTGACACTAATGCCGGCATGTTTGATTTTGGAACCGTTGGCAGAGAAAATAGTCAGTCCATCGAATCCATCTATGCTGAGTTTGCTGACCCCTGTTTTTTTCAGCACCGGATGTGTGAGTGGAGCATTATGAGCAGCAAAAGGAGAGGTCTGTGCCGCTGCTGGAAGCTCATTCCATCCAAGGTCCAGATCGTTCATGACTTCAATGACTTTGACACCTGAATTTTTGCGCAGCGCCTGTGCCAGATCGGTAGCGTTGTAGACTTTTTTGTAACGGCTGTCGGTCTCGGGAATGATGCCTCCGCCTACATTACCGGTAGAAAAGCCAGTCAGATTATAAGTGTTATAAGGTGCAGCTATTTCCATCGATGATAAGATAACGCTTTCATAAGTGTTGTTGGAAACGGATTCGGCAGCATAGGTCTGAGAAACAGATATTGGCAGAACGGTCAAAGCAAGCGCGCTGCTGAGAAGTACAGTCAATCCTTTATACAGTCTTTTTTTTGTCATTTCATCCTTCTCCTCTTTGGATACATATAGTGTTGAAGTACCGGACAGAATCGCTATGTAGAATGAGAAGCTCTATTTATTCCGGTACGCCATATGTACAAAATAACACTCGGCAAAAGAAAGGAAAAAGAGGAAGCAAGAACTAATTCATAGACGTTAAATGACATATCATGCGTTTTGAAATCCTTTTTGGCATGAATGCTGTTGAATATCGTCAGATGGCATATATGTTTAACGAACGCATCGATATCAAATAATAGAAGGCGGAAAAAGGCGCAGATCAATAGCTATAAACGATTATAAATCGCTTCAAGGAAATAGATATAGGCTTGACTGCCGGACAGCAAAAAAGGAAACACTCTCTGGTATGAGAATGTTCCCGATTGAGAATAACTTATTGAATATACCTACAATCAGAAGCCTACCGATGAAGGCGTTCTACCTTCTGGCAAAGCCTGTGAAGATGAAGACTGGGAAGATGTTGAAGATTGTGCAGAATGTGAAGAATCGTCAGAAGAACTTTCACTGGATTTGAATCCCTGTACTTCGGTCTTCAATTCGCCAGCGGATGTTTGCAGTACTTCTTTCCATTCCTTAACGACGCTGATCGCTTCTTGCACGACTGGCGTAATCTCACGGATCATCTGGATAATTTCCTGACCACGTGTGGTAGCCAGCTGTGTTTTTTCCTTGGCTGTTACCGCAAAGTCGGAAGCGGAGGAAGCTGCACTCGCTGTGCCACTTTTGAGACTGTAACGCATATCTTCACCGGACTTCGGTGCCAGCAGCAACGCTGTTCCTGCACCTACCAATGCTCCTGTAATAATTCCAAATACCAGATTTTTCGTTTCCATATTAATCTCTCCGTTCGTTATAGTAATGTATGCTAAAAATAATTCCTGTCTGGCTATCTACAGCATACTTACCCAATGAAACGGCATTCGCTTACATATCGGACTGTAGAATTCATAATTATTTATTGGTACAGCAGTTGACTATGTATATCTATTCGTATTCGTAGAACGGTTTGATCTCCTGACCATTCAGCCAAAGCCAGGCTTGCTGACCAACTGAAGGGTAGATATCCTGGGGATGCCACCATGCTGTCAGAATCAATGTAGCGATTACCGTTAGCGACCAGAGGATAATCCCAGGGATTTTGGGCATTAGACGCGTCAGTCCTAAACAGAAGAAAATAATAAAAAAGTTGGCTACAAGGGTCATCGGTATAGTGAATATTCTTTGCAGGCCTGTCATTGGAAAGAAATAAAGAAGAAGCATCAGCATAATGATTGTCGGTACAAAACCAGCGATAAACCAATACGCACTGCTTAAGGGAGTTTTATTCATCTAATCTCCTTTCTTTTCGAATCTTTTCGAAATCAGTTGGAATAAAATCAAGCAGAAATAGAGTGACAGCCAAAATGTATCAAATTTTGACTGTCAATCGTTTGAAATCAGGACATATCATACAGTTAGGCTTATTACCCGCTTAGCTGCTAACGGCCACACGCTTGGACAGCAGCTTCTCGGCGATAATACCGAGGAACACATAACCCGTGTTCAGCAGTGCAGTCTCATCAATATCAAAACGTGGATGATGATGCGGGAATCCGGTGTGTTCACTTTCATTTTGCGATCCTACATAGAAGAAGTTGCCCGGCTTGTGCTCCAGATAATAGGCAAAGTCCTCTGCGCCCATCGATGGCTCCGGAATATCGAACAGTGCTTCTTCACCAAGCGTGCGAATCACAATATCACGTACCTGATCCGCTTGTTCCGGTGGATTCACGACAGCAGGATAGCCGTGAATATAATCAATCGTATAGGTAGCTCGTTCGGCGAGTGTGATACCGTGTACCATTGTGCGAATATCGTCTTCAATCTGCTTGCGCACTTCCGGATCAAAGGTACGTACGGTGCCTTCGATTTTGGCTTTGTCGGCAATAACATTAAATGCCGATCCTGCCTGGAATACACCTACCGTAACAACCGCCGATTTGAGCGGATTTACATGGCGGGAGACGATATGCTGCAGCGAACTCACCACCTGGCTGCCGATAACGATAGAGTCGATGGTCTGATCGGGCTTGGCACCATGACCGCCCTTACCCTGAATAACGATAGAGAACCCGTCAGCAGCTGCCATCGATGGTCCGGCAATAACGCCGATACGTCCTAGCGGCAGGTAGCTCGCGAGATGGGCTCCATATACCTCATCTACACCATCCAGCGCACCATCTTCGATCATTGCTTTGGCGCCGCCGGGGATCTGCTCCTCGGCATGCTGGAAAATAAACCGCACATTGCCTTCCAGCTGATCTTGATGCTGACTGATTACTTTGGCAACTCCAAGCAGGGCAGCAGTATGACCATCATGACCGCAGGCATGCATCACGCCGTCATTTTGCGAACGGTAGGGCACATCATTCTCTTCATGAATCGGCAGCGCATCAAAGTCCGCGCGAAACGCAATTGTCGGCCCAGGCTGTCCGCCCTGCAGATCGGCGAGAATACCCCCTTCACCGACACCAGTGCGCACCTGATAACCAAATCCTGTCAGTGTATCGGCGATAAACTGGGCGGTCTTTACTTCTTGAAAAGAAAGCTCCGGGTACTGGTGCATATGTCTGCGCCAGCTAACAATCTGTTCCTGCTCTGCCTGTAATTCCTGAATCCATTGTTTTTTCATGATGATTCCTCCTATTCTGTATATAGTCCATCCATTTAATGATAAAATAAATTCCATAATTTACAATAAAACATTCACTATAAATTATCACCCCTCATCTTATATGTCAAATTTGACAAAGGATAAGATAGAGGATCACTAACCTAGAAAAGGAGGGATGCTTTTTGGCAGAATGGATACCCTATGAGCGGAAGTTCGGGCACCCGGCAGACTTTCGGGTACGTTATCGATTTTATACTCAGGAGGAAGGGGGACGTCGTACGCTGCCTTATCAGGGATATCGTGCAGATTTTGCATATGCCGATGATGAGGGTGAACCGTTGACATTATATATGATTCATCCCGAATTCGAGGATGAACAAAGACAGGTTATTTGCAAAAACGGACCTGTCCCCGCCTGTGGCACGGCATTAATGTGGATTATTATTCCGGAACGGCGTCATGATATTCACAGACACCGGATACATAAGGGCACCCGTGGATATATGATGGAGGGTCCTCATCGTACAGCCGAACTGGAAGTGATTGAGATTCTGGGATTGTTCACTAATCCGTAATATCAATTACATATCTGTATGAATCCAATGAGGTCACTTTACGGAATAAATATTGCATTCTCCTGACCTGTTAATAGGTTCCCCATGCTTTTGACTGGCTCGATCTTGTTGAATATTATCATAAAGCGATATAGGGAGAGGTGTATATAATGAACGCGCAAGAACAAGAACATATTTTGGACGAAATTATCAGCTGCATGGCTATTGCCCAGGAGAATCCGGAGCTGCAGCGTATCCAGACCCGACACCGGCTGCATCTGGTTGATTTCTGGGATATCCCTCCAGGCAGCAAAGTGCTGGAAATTGGCTGTGGGCAGGGAGATACGACGGCGGTGCTCGCTCATCGTGTCGGGCGAGACGGGCTTGTCTACGGTATTGATATTGCGCCGCTTGATTATGGTAGTCCTGTCACCGTCGGCGACTCTGCCAAATTTCTGCTCCAATCCAAGCTTGGCTTTCAGACGCGGATGGAATACGGTGTGAACCTGCTGGCACCGGAGACTGATTTCCCTGCGGGCAGCTTCAGTCATGTGGTGCTCTCCCATGCTTCATGGTATCTGAATTCCAACGAAGAGCTGCTCCAGATTTTTACCAAAATACACAAATGGGGCGCCAAACTCTGTTTTGCCGAGTGGGATACACAGATCCGCAATATGCACCAGTTTCCCCATCTGCTCTCTGTATTGATCCAGGCCAAATACGAATGCTTCAAAGAAAGCAGTTCTGCCAATGTGCGCACCCTGTTTACTCCCCAGGATATTCGCGATGCAGCAGCTGCCGCAGGCTGGATTATCCGCAGCGAGCAGACCATTGCCGCCAATGATCTGCAGGATGGACAGTGGGAGACCGAGACGGTGCTGCGGGATTATGGCAGAGAGCTCGATGAACTGGAACATCTGCCGGATAAGTTGAAGATGCTGATTCGTTCGGAAGTGCATCTGTTGGAGCAGTCTATACGTGGTCTCGATCATCTCGAATCCATGTCCGCTTACGCGATGACAGCTGAGAGTGTACAGGTCTGAATAACAATGAATGAACACAACAAAGCCTCTCTCCCGTTATGGAGAAAGGCTTTTTTTACTGCCATCTGGAAGGGGATTTTCGCCTATTTCCTATTTCTAATATTAATTATACATTTATGGAAAATAATTCTTTTCAATGCTGTGTTAACTGATTATGCTTAAGGCAGATTCACAATAGAAAGGAGGCTATTTATGAAGGTCATATCCAAAGGATTCAAATGGTACATTTGCTGCTGTATGTTGCTGGTGTCAATGCTCCCGGCAGCAGGTCGCTCACATGCGGATACGATGGAAGATATGCAGGGTACTACGCTGCCGGGAGGAACGGTGTATACAGCCAGCGGATTCAGCGGGCCTACGTTTGAACCGGAGAATATCGGTGATGGGGACTGGTACAGTCTCTGGAGATTGAATGCCCGGTATGCCTGGCTGGAGGCCAAATTTCCGGAAGCCGTTCAGATGAAGGCTGTGCAGCTATCGACCGGAAGTATCGGTAAGCGCTATGAGACGTATACCGTGGAGGGGTTGCAGAACGGGCAGTGGAGTCGGCTGGGCAAAAAAACATACAAGCTCGATCCCGAAGGCAATGTCGCGCTCGCTCCTATTCCTGTTCCGGAAGGTTGGTACGATGGGATTCGGGTCAAAATCCAGTCGACCAGAGATTGGCTGCTCGTCACCGAGCTGCAGTACATTTCGGATCTGGATTCCCCATCGGAATTGAAAACCACGTATGGAGATCAGCAACTGGGTCTGACCTGGAAGCCTGTATCCGGTGCTTCCGGGTATCGGATTAGATATGGACCGGAGTCCGGGGGCTATACGCAGACACTGGACGTAAGCGCTGACACCTACAGTGGCCTGACAATTCCCAACCTGAATAATGGCCAGGTGTACTATTTGACAGTAGCAGCCCTGACGGGCAATTCGCGCAGCAATTATTCCAATGAAGTATTGAATGTGCCTGTTACCGGTTTTGATTTGCCGAAGGCGATGACTGGCGGGTCCAACGGCGAATGGTATCGTAATCCTGCGACCAACACGAGGGACCATAATATGTCTACAACGTGGAGGTATAATGGGAGCGATCCGCAGGGAGAGCTGTATTATGAATTTTTCTATCCACTGTATATCAGTGAACTTCAGCTTACCGTCTCGGCAGCAGAAGACAGCGACCTGACCTATACCGTCTATAAAGGAAGAGGATCGTCCGAGCAAGTACTGGCCCAGCGTCAGGTTCATCTGAATGGTTCGAGAAATCCGGTGGTACTGGACCCATTCCCGGTGACACCAGGTTGGTATAAAGATATTAATGTGCGAATTCAATCTTCGACTGCGCCGATCTTGGTCAATGAAGTGCGCTACAATACCGATCACACTCCTGTCCAAAATGTAAAGGTGACGAGCGGCAATGCACAGCTTACCCTCACCTGGGATCCAATTGCCGAAGCCGATCAATATCGGATTAAATACGGAATGGATTATGGTAACAATGCCAATACCCAGACGCTGACTGTGGACAAGGATGCCTATACCGGCTATACACTGACTGGGCTAGTTAATAATGGCAGTCCTTATTACATTGAGGTACAAGCGATTGTCAATGGGGAGGCATATGGCTATTCGGAGATAGCATCCGGCACGCCGCGAAGCTACAGCACAGGCGATTTCCTGCCGCTGGATACGATGGTTACCGCTTCCGGTTCATTCAATGATAATTATCCGTCTCATGCGGCGGATCGTGATTTTAGCAGTTCATGGGTGCCGGAGACAGGACAAAGCAGAAGCGGAACCATTAATTTTGCTTTTGCCCAGCCGATTGATATTCATGCTATACAGCCGGTGATGACCATGTATCCGCCAGGTACCCAGCATTATGTGATTTATGGTCTGAAGGGTCGGGAGTGGATTCTATTGTATGACGGACAGGTGCAGGTACCCTATAATGCGTCAGGCGGCGTGCTTGAACCGATTCCGGTAACGCCAGGCAAGTATGAGGGACTAATGCTCACAATCGATGCATCTCCCAATTGGCTGGTTCTGCAGGAACTGCTCGTATTCTATAATCAGCCGGTGGGAACGGTGATGGGCGATACGTATGGAACCATATCCCTGCCCACTGTGAGCGCGGATACCTACCAATAATTAGAATGATGATCGTTAGCAAAGTGATGGGTACTCATCGATTGTTTGTATAGCCGACGGTAATACGTTATCAATAGCTAAAACCAAATACTCCCCTTGTACGCTTTGGAGGAAGCGCACAAGGGGAGTATTAAGCATTGCACAGTATGGTTATGGAAGGAGAGAGCCGATTCAATATCTATGTGTATAGCCGGCTCTTTTCCGGATTAAGCAGCTCGGTGATCAGGTGCGGGTGCTGTAGGTGTACCGCCATGTTTGGTATGTTTTTTGAAAAGGGTTGCTTTCAGGTAAGGCAGTACCCAGCGATCCAGACCGACTTTACCGGCATTGGCACCAGCGACGACGATGAAGATCTCGGCCAGCAGCAGGTACGGGTTGGTGCTCACAGTACCCGAGAAGAGGAAGGCAAAGTTCATGACCATACCCATCAGGGCAGCGACGGTAGTGAAGGTACCGAGAATGAGTCCCAGACCGACGAGGAATTCACCGATCGGTACGAGGATGTTGAACAATTCTACATTCGGCAGTGCAAAGTGCTGCAGGAAGGCGCCCCAGCCAGCTTGTACACTTGGATGCTCGCCGCCAGTGTTAGCGATAGCGCCGGTCAGGAATCCGGTAGCATCGAATCCGCCGGTCAATTTGCCCCAGCCGCCTTCAATCCACTGGAAGCCGATATATACGCGAAGTACAGTCAGTAACCACATTGCCACTTTGTTTTCTCTAAGCCATCTGTTCATGATGGATCACTCCTTGGTTTGTTTTGGGATGCCGCTGTAACGGCCCGGTTGGTGAATGTATAATCTGGAAGTCGTTTGACTTCTTGATGGAAGATGATCATCTCTTTCATGTCTTTATATTAAATTAAAACTAAAATTTAATATGTGATTTAAATCACAATGTATTATAAAATTTAAAATAAATTTGGTGGGGGATGATGATGACTGAGTATAGTGAGCTGCTTAGTAGAGTGTAAATGAAAGGGGAGGTGGAGCAGCTATCCTGCTCCAGAAAGCGGCCAGGATACTGCCTTCGTTTAAGACTGGAGATCCTGAATGAGATACAGAGAAAGGGGATTTCCAATCGTATAGAAGAGGTAGAGGTAAGGTACTTTACTGCGTGAAAATCACTGTTTATTGAACTTTGCATTACAGTGGATCTTTGAATAGATAGGTGATTGTATACTTTAGAAACTTTCTATTGTTCTCGTTTTTTGTAGGAGTATTCAAGCTAATGATTTGAATTTAACGCAGCTTTTTCATAATAAAGCGGAACAGCCAGACCAGAGCGAACAGGACGATCAGGAGCAAGATAACACCCGAGGGATTTATGCCGCTAAACATAATCATGCCTCCTTTGCTGAGTAATTGTTTCTTTTATCATATCGAATCAACAGTATCATGTAAAAATTTTACTTTGACGAGGTTAATGTCATTAAGCACTATCCTTATACACACTTACCGGCTTTTGCTCTCTTCCCGCCACTTCTCAAGGCTCTCCAGTATCTGATAAAACCATACGGCTACAGCAATATAGCAGGCCAGACTGACCAGATATTTTAATCCATTCTCCAGTGTGAACCAGCCGGCAGCCATATCGTATTGTAAAAAGGAGATTCGGCGAAAACTGAAGTTCCCGATCACATTAGCCAGCAGAAAAGCCAGGATAAATTTGCGCAGTGTTTTCATAAAAGCCTCCTTAGGAGATGAGGATCGCAGGAAGAAAAGGTTTTGATGTGGACAGCTGCTCGATCATGAGGGTTAAAAGATCGTACGTACTGCAAATAACGGATTATCTCTATTCCTGATTATACTGCTGCTTATTACCCTTCATGGGCAAGGCTGATTACTATACCGATATAGAGAAGCAGATAAAATTATCAATCTTGACGGAAGAGGATTTCAAAATAACAATTGTCAAAAACAAAACAGTATGATATTTTATATCTGTAACCGGTTACAGAACGGGAGAGCAGAATATGACAACCATAAAAGATGTAGCACGTTACGCAGGCGTATCCGTAGCCACCGTCTCACGGGTGATCAACGATGCAGGCTATGTTCACGAAGATACCCGGCGCAAAGTTGAAAACGCTATCCAAGAACTGAATTATACGCCCAATGAAGTGGCACGTTCTCTATATAAACGCAAATCCAGATTGATCGGTCTGCTGCTACCCGATATTACGAACCCCTATTTTCCACAGCTTGCTCGTGGAGTAGAGGACCGTATGCAGGAGAGTGGGTTCCGTTTGATCTTTGGTAATAGTGACGAGAGTCAGAGCAAGGAACAGGATTACATACAGACTTTTGTCCAGAATAATGTGGTAGGTGTTATTTCATCGACCAACGATCCAGGTTCCGCTTCATATCGTTCGCTCAAGATCCCGGTCGTTTTTCTGGATCGTATATCGAGCGATCGTCCGGCAGTCTACGCGGATGGCCGGGAAGGAGGACGGATCGCTGCACAGCAGATGGTTCAGCGTGGGAGTCAGCGGGTTACAGTAATGCAGGGACCGGCACATATCCGTCCTGCACAGGATCGATTCCAGGGAGCAATTGAAGCGCTGCAGGATATGGGCGTGAGCTACCGGATCACGCAGACAACGTCCTTTTCATTTACCGAAGCGGATCGTTGGGCGAGAGAGTTGTTTGAGCAGTATCCCGATACCGACGGTGTGATCGCGAGTAACGATATTACAGCTACCGCAGTAATTCAGGAAGCCCATCGTCTCGGCAAAAAGATTCCGGAAGATATTCAGATTATCGGATTCGATGATACGCCGCTGAGCAGTCTGCTGTCGCCGGCATTATCCACGATTCGCCAGCCCGCCTATGATATGGGTAGAGCAGCTGCCGACCTATTGATTCAGCTGATTGAAGGCACAGCCGGAGAGCAGCGTACAATTCAGATGCCGGTAGAATTTATAGAACGCGAGACAACCCGCCCGCTCTCTTAAAAAGGGCGGCATGTTATGCAGAGTCTTATTCTCAAAATAGATCGATTCGTATTGCCAATATTTTATAGCTTTTAATATAACGATAATCGAAAGGTGGAATTTTATTATGTCCCATACTCAACCTACTGCATCAACTTCGTCTGGCACAGCCAAAGCCAAAATCTGCGTGGTCGGCAGCTGTTCGATGGATCTGGTCGTTACCTCTTCCCGGCGTCCGGGTGCAGGCGAGACCGTACTTGGAGACAGCTTCAAGACTGTACCTGGCGGTAAAGGAGCCAATCAGGCTGTAGCCGCAGCACGTCTCGGAGCCGATGTAACCATGATCGGCCGGGTCGGTGATGATCATCTGGGTACAGCCATTTTACAAAACTTCAAAGACAATCATGTAAATACTAACTATGTGGAACCGGTTACAGATATAGAGAGTGGTACCGCCCATATTATTCTTGCTGAAGGTGACAATAGCATCATCGTCGTCAAAGCAGCCAATGACCATGTCACTCCTGAGTATGTATCCAAAGCTATCGAGGTTATTCAGAACTCTGATATGGTGATGATCCAGCAGGAAATTCCGGAAGAGACGGTAGCCTATGTAAGCGAGATCTGTGCAAAAGCCAATGTTCCTCTGCTGCTAAACCCTGCACCGGCAAGACATGTCAGCGAAGCGGTTATCAAGAATATTTCCTATATTACGCCGAATGAACATGAAGCTTCGATTGTATTTGAAGGAATGACACTGGAACAGGCACTGCGCCAATATCCGAATATTTTGTTCGTGACCGAAGGCAGTAATGGAGTTCGTTATTATGATGGACAACAGGAAGTAGTTGTTCCTACGTACAAAGTCGAAGCGATCGATACGACCGGAGCAGGCGACACGTTCAATGCTGCTTTTGGTGTAGCTCTGGCAGAAGGACAGTCGCTGCAGGATGCGCTGCGATTCGGTAATCGAGCGGCATCTCTCTCCGTTACCAAATTTGGTGCACAGGGCGGAATGCCTACACGCCAGGAAGTGGAGGAACAGCTGTAATGAAAAAACATGGAATCGTAAACAGCCATATTGCCAAAGTACTCGCTGATCTTGGGCATACCGATTATATCGTTATTGCGGATATCGGCTTGCCAGTGCCGGAAGGAGTGCCAAAGATTGATCTGGCACTCACCTATGGCGTTCCCAGCTTCCGTGAGGTAGTGCAGGTCATTGCCGACGATATGGAAATCGAGCAGATTACAATCGCTGAGGAAATGATGGGACAGAACAAGGAAACGTTCACGTATATGCAGCAGGAATTCGGACATATTCCGTTATCGACATGCAGCCATGAGGAGTTCAAGCGTCGCAGCCAGCATGCCAAAGTCATTATTCGCACCGGCGAATCCAAACCCTATGCCAACTGTATTTTACATGCAGGAGTTTATTTCGGAGCCAATACGCAGCAGTAACAGCAATAGGTAACCGGTTACACAATAAGAATACAGCAGAGTTAAAGGAGGCATTGTATATGCAGATTCAAATGAATGGTATTTACAAATCCTTCGGTACAAACCAAGTTTTGAGCGGGGTTGATTTTGATCTCCGCCCGGGCGAAGTTCATGCACTGATGGGTGAAAATGGAGCAGGCAAATCTACACTGATGAACATTCTGATTGGTCTGCATGAGCGTGATCAGGGCACGATTGTGATTGATGGCCAGGAGACGTATTTTGATAATCCCAAAGTAGCAGAGCAAAAAGGGATCGCTTTTATCCACCAGGAGCTGAATATCTGGCGCGATATGACCGTGCTCGAGAATTTATTTATAGGTAAAGAGATGACATCCAAATGGGGTCTGCTTAATACCAGACAAATGAAAACGCTAGCAAAAGAACAGTTCCGCAAGCTGTCGGTAGATCTGCCTTTACAGGGGGAAGCCGGAGAATGCTCGGTCGGACAGCAGCAGATGATCGAGATCGCCAAAGCACTCATGACCGATGCCAAAGTAATCGTCATGGATGAACCGACTGCTGCCCTGACTGAACGCGAAATACAGAAATTGTTCGAAGTGATCGCTTCACTCAAAAAAGAAGGCGTATCCATCGTGTACATCTCTCACCGGATGGAAGAGATCTTCGCGATCTGTGACCGGATCACTATTATGCGTGATGGCAAAACAGTCGATACCAAGGAAATTCCGCATACTGACTTTGATGAAGTCGTCAAAAAAATGGTCGGACGCGAATTGACCGAGCGTTATCCGGCAAGGACTCCACAGCCGGGTGAAGTGATTCTCGAAGTGAAGAATGCCAGCAAAAAAGGCCAGTTCCGGGATGTAAGCTTCACTGTACATGCAGGAGAAATCGTCGGCTTCTCCGGTCTGATGGGTTCGGGACGTACCGAGATTATGCGTACCCTGTTCGGTCTGGATACGCTGGATAGCGGAGAAGTCTGGATACGCGGCAAAAAGGTCACTATTCGCAGACCCGATGATGCGGTGAAGCATGGAATCGGCTTTATAACCGAAGACCGCAAAGACGAAGGGCTGGTGCTGGATTTCTCGATTCGCGAGAATATGGCGCTGCCGAATCTGTTCAGCTTCTCTTCCAAAGGATTCATTTCCAGCAAAAAAGAAGCGCAGTTCGTCGATACGCTGATCAAGCGGTTGCAGGTCAAAACCCAATCAGCCGAGACACCTGCACGCAGCCTGTCCGGCGGGAACCAGCAGAAGGTCGTTATTGCCAAATGGATCGGTATCGGGCCAAGCCTGCTGATCCTCGATGAACCGACGCGCGGAGTCGATGTCGGCGCCAAGCGGGAGATCTATCAGCTGATGAACGAACTCACCGATCGCGGGGTAGCCATTATTATGGTGTCATCGGAACTGCCGGAGGTACTCGGTATGAGCGACCGGATCGTGGTTGTACATGAAGGCCGGATCAGTGGAGAACTGTCCAGTCAGGAAGCGACACAGGAAAATATTATGACGTTAGCTACAGGAGGACAGTAATATGACAACGATAACCAAAGAAAAGCCGGAGAAAAACTTCAAACTATCCAATGTCACCCAGAAACTCGGTCCATTACTCGGATTTATTATTCTGGTGATTATCGTCTCGGTATTGAATCCGGGATTTCTGGAACCGCTTAACATTTTGAACCTGCTGCGTCAGGTAGCGATCAACGCATTGATTGCGTTTGGTATGACCTTTGTTATTTTGACTGGCGGTATTGATTTGTCGGTCGGCTCGATTCTGGCATTATCCAGTGCATTTGTAGCCAACCTGATGCTGGCTGGTGTAGATCCGATTCTGGCGATTATTATTGGTTGTGCTGCCGGCGGTGTGATGGGGATGGTCAATGGTCTGATGATCACCAAAGGCCGCATGGCTCCATTTATCGCGACACTCGCTACAATGACCATATTCCGTGGATTGACGCTGGTCTACACCAATGGTAATCCGATCACCGGACTGGGTGACAGCATGGCTTTCCAACTGTTCGGACGCGGTTATTTCCTCGGTATTCCGGTACCGGCGATTACGATGGCAATTGCCTTTATCATTCTGTGGGTGATCCTGCATAAAACACCATTTGGACGCAAAACGTATGCGATCGGCGGTAACGAAAAAGCAGCGATCGTATCCGGTATCAAAGTACCACGCGTTAAAATCATGATCTATTCCCTGGCAGGTGCACTCTCCGCACTCGCAGGTGCAATCCTGACTTCCCGTCTTAACTCGGCGCAGCCTACTGCAGGTACATCCTACGAGCTGGATGCAATCGCGGCGGTAGTACTTGGCGGCACCAGCCTGTCCGGTGGACGCGGCCGCATCGTCGGTACACTGATCGGTGCGCTGATTATCGGTACACTGAATAACGGTCTGAATCTGCTCGGTGTCTCTTCATTTTATCAAATGGTCGTCAAAGGGATCGTTATCGTAATCGCTGTACTGATCGACCGCAAAAAGTCTGCCTAATCCGTTGATTTTATACAAGGAAAAGAGGAATCAAGCATGAGAAAATTAATATCGTTACTGGCGATTGCCATGACTGTTGTGCTGCTGGCTGGCTGCTCCCTGCAGCCGCCGGAATGGGCCAAATCCAAAAAAGCGGCCAATGCCGGTGAGATCAAAATCGGTCTGTCGATCTCGACACTGAACAATCCCTTTTTCGTATCGCTCAAAGATGGCGTTGTGAACGAAGCGAAAAAGCTCAATATCGATGTAATTGTAGTCGATGCACAGAATGACTCGGCCAAACAAAGCAATGACGTAGACGATCTGATCCAGCAGGGTGTGGATGCACTGCTGATCAACCCTACTGATTCCGCGGCGATCTCGGCAGCCGTACAATCAGCGAATGGACTGGATATTCCGGTGGTTACGCTGGACCGCTCTGCCGACAAAGGCGACGTCAAAGCGCTGGTTGCTTCAGACAATGCCAAAGGCGGCAAAATGGCAGCCGAATACATCGTCAAACAGCTTGGCAAAGATGCTAAAGTGATTGAGCTGCAGGGTGTACCGGGTGCCTCGGCTACCCGTGAACGTGGCAAAGGATTCCATGATGTAGCCGATAAAGAGCTGGATGTTGTCGCCAGCCAGGCAGCAGACTTTGACCGTACCAAAGGACTGACTGTTATGGAGAATCTGCTGCAGGGAAATCCGGATGTACAGGCCGTATTCGCTCATAATGATGAGATGGCGCTCGGCGCGATCGAAGCGATTCAGAGCTCCGGCAAGAATATTCCGGTCATCGGATTCGATGGTAACGAGGATGCACTGAATTCGATCAAGGAGGGCAAGCTGACTGCGACCGTAGCCCAGCAGCCTGAACTAATCGGTCAAATGGCTGTTGATGCCGCTCGTGATGTACTGCAGGGCAAAACGGTTGAGAAATCGATCCCTGCTCCATTGAAACTGGTAACCAAAGAAGATAAGTAAGCCAGACTCATTAATTTCTTGTATAAAGGTTCACTAAAAAAGACTAATTCTATTTGTTATCCTACATAGAATTAGTCTTTTGATTTACAAACAGAGTATTAAAATGTTTTTTTTGTTAAATATTGAGTTTTGTGAATAGTCTATTGCAATTAGAAAAGGAAGAGATTCCATTACAATTATAAGATTTACTCTTCTTAAAGGAGTCAATAGATAATAAAAGGGACTTGTCACATAAAACTGACAAGTCCAAATTGATAAAAAGAGTTACCCAAATATTTGTATATTTTAATCTAATACAAACTCAATAACTTCCTGATTGAATTTTTCTTTCTCTTCATAGAAAGGAGCATGCCCGCTGTTTTCAAAACGAATAAGTTTTGACATCGATACAATTTCGTTAGCTTGTTCCGCAGCAGAAAATGGACATACTTGATCATGAATCCCATGCAGCATCAGCGTTGGGACGCGGATGGCTTCAAGATCGGAGCGAAGATCCTCGCTGCCGATCGCTTTTACCGTTTCGATCGTCGCATGAACATTCGCTTTCATTCCCATATGCCATAACCAGTTTTCTATTCCTTGAGAAGGCGATGTGTGGAAAAATCCTTTAAATATATTCGTCAACATTTGTGGACGATCAGCTTGAAGTCCGGCAATCATTCCATTTACAGCTTCTTCAGGGAGCTTGCTTAATGTCGATGCTCCGAAAAGCATTAATTTAGAAACTTTGTGTCCCTGATGTCTGCCCATATATCGCGTCACCACACCGCCTCCCATAGAAAAACCGGCTAGTGTAACGTCGTCGAGTTCCAGTTGGTCAATCACTGCACGAATATCGTCTGCCATCCGATCATACGTGTATCCATGCAGTGGATGGTCGGATCGACCATATCCTCGCAGATCAATTCCAATAAAACGGATACCACACTGAGGCAGCACCGATTGTTGGTATTCGTAGATCCGATGATTAACAGGCATACCATGTACAAATACAACAGGTTTGCCTTCGCCTACATCTTCCACATAAAGAGTAACATTTTCCTCGACTTCAACATAATGACCATTAGCTGTATGCAACATTATAATTTCTCCTTTATAGTTAATCGTTTAACTGTATATCATTACGGTAAACTTCATAAGCGCGGTCGTACTCCATGATTCGGGCTACTTCCATAATGAAAGTTTCATCATAACCAGCTTTTCTAAGCAAATGAAAGCCCAGCTCTATGCCTGCTGCGATTCCGCCTGCTGTAATGATGCGCCCACTATCTACAACTCGCGCACGACTAATGTGACAAGCCGGTGCAATCTCAGTCAAACGGTCGATCGGTACTTTGCCCATCTCCGAAGCTTCCAAACGATCAGGAGCTTTACGGCTAGTTCCGGCAATGCCGTCAAGCAGTCCCATTTTTCCGTATATCCAAGAACCTGTGCATACAATTGTCAGCAAACATTGTTCTGGAAGAGAGCGTATATAGCGATGCAAGCGACCGTTATGCACTTCTTGACGCGTACCGAATCCCCCAGGGATTAAGAAATGCATCTAAATCCGGTTCTTCGGCAAACGAATAATTCGGAACTACTGTCAAACCAGCCTGTGTTTGTACAGGACGCAGCGAGTCGGCTACCAAAAACACATCCAATTCTGGATTAAGTCTTCGTGCTACCGAAAACACGCCATATAGTGCAGCGTAGTCAATAACTTCCGCATCTTTAAACACGTAAATTCCTAACCGAAATCCGTTTTTTCTCATCAGCGTAGCTCCTTCTTGCAGATGTTGTTGGTTTAAGAACATCTTCATGTTATCATCGGTTTATCTATTTTAAAAACGAAAATATTCGATGCAATCTATTTATTTTTTTGATACCTAGGGAGGAAAAATTATGTTGGAGACTTTGGAAGGACGGTCACTGCTTACTTTTTTGGCTGTATTGGAAGAAGGGAATTTTAGCCGTGCCGCAGAAAAGCTAGGCTATGTACAATCAACAGTTACTACACAGATCCAGTTATTGGAGCAAAGTTGCAATCAAAAGCTTTTCCACCGACTTCCCCGTGGCGTAAAACCGACTGAAGCAGGCGAACAGTTTGCACGTTATGCCCGCCAATTCGTACAGTTGGGTCATTCGCTCGAAGAAGCATTGGAAAATCTCGATCATCCCCGCGGTACGATGCGTTTGGGATCGTTGGAATCTTTTTTGGTGACACGAATGTCCAATTTTATGCACTCTTTTTTTACCAAATATATTGAAATTAATCTACTGCTGGAAACAGGATTTCAAGCGGACATCGTTGAACAAGTTCAGTCTCATGCGCTCGATTTTGGAATCGTGCCGATGGATCCAAAAAGAGAAGATTTGATTTTCGAACCGTTGATCGAAGAGGAAATGATCGTTGTTGTCTCTAAAAATCTGGCTTATTTGCTCGAAAGCGAAGGGTGGGAAAATGCTTCGGGACTTCAAATGATCGGTTTCGGCTCACGTTGCGTTTACCATACAGAAGGATCCAAATTGTTAAGCGAAATGGGACTTCCTGTCGGAATCCGTTCGACCGGATTTGCAAGTACTGAGCTGGTACGACAAGTTGTGACGTGTGGACTCGGTGTTGCTCTTGTTCCGAAAATCTCGATGGCGCAAGAGCTTGCAGAAGGCAGCGTCGTCTCGCTACCTATGCCTCGAAAAGTTACTTTCGTTCACGGCATCATACGGCATAAAAAACGTGTATTAAATACCCCTGCCAAAGTATTTTATCGCGCACTGATCGAATATTTTTCTGAACCAGCTTTTATAAGGCAGCTTAGATAAAAATGGTGCATAACAAACCTGGAAAATCGTTCCTGTTTAGATGTGATATTTGTTGATATGTAGATCTGTTTATTCTTGTTATATTCGCACATCATAATACCAGTTAGCTGCTCGCTTAAATATACATGGAGAAAGAAAGGAGTTCTATAAATATGCGCAATAACCAGCAAATGATGGATCTGATCCTGAACTATGCCCGTCAAGACGAGCGGATCCGCGCGGTTGCTATGAATGGATCACGGGTGAATGCCAACGCACCGATCGATCCTTTTCAGGATTACGATATCGTCTATCTGGTACAAGATGTCGTTTCATTTACACAAGATCACAGCTGGGTAGACTATTTTGGCGAGCGGTTGATTATGCAGATGCCGGATGCCA
>Ga0308161_1001106_pt1 | contig 34742 bp, 32 predicted proteins | sample PhyFR2_FD_201034 | JGI IMG/M metagenome (GOLD analysis project Ga0308161, IMG submission 201034) | Phyllosphere microbial communities from UC Gill Tract Community Farm, Albany, California, United States - DLSLF.R2 | ecosystem: Host-associated > Plants > Phyllosphere > Unclassified | place: USA...
GGCGGCTTTGCCGCCGCCGAAACCAGAAAAAGCGAGTAGCGAGAGCCGGAAACAGCTCCTCTTAAATAAGAGTGAGAGGGTTTGGGGTTTGGTATTGGGTGCGGAAGTTGTTAAATAGAAGTATTGATTGGCTTCCACAAATTCACCCTAAAACTTATTGAAATAAAAAAAGCAAAGTTTTTACTCTGCTTTTTGTTTACTATAAATTACGCTAAGAAATTCGGCGTACGATTTTTCCAGTCCAATAATGTCACCACTTTTTAAGTTGAGTCCACCAACTCCAGTTTCGTCTGATTTTATTTTGGTGGCCGAAATCTGGAAATATTGATTGGAACTGCTTTCTTTCGGCTGAAATTTTATGGTTGAACCTAACAGTTTTTTTGTTGAGATGGTATAAATTTCTCCCGGGACCGTCTGTATAACAAAGTATGATCTTGGAGACAGTATATAATCCGTTTTATTTAAGGCGATCTTTTGATCTTTGTCTGAAGAGGCAAACAAATAGAGGTTTCCTGTCTGATTCAATAATTTTTCTTTCGGAAGATGGTACAAAGCCAGTCTGTAATTTGCAGGATTGAAATTCTGAATTGAGCCGTCAACGGTTTCAAATGGTTTTAATGCAAAAGTATTGGCTCCGATTTCTTTTGCTTTTTTATAGATCAATGAGAAAATTTCGGCATCATTTTTTGAAAAGCCCTGAACTTCGATTTCTCCGAGATATACTGCCTCTGCTTTTTCTTCATCAATTTTATATAAAAACTTGTCTGTGTTTTCATGTGTCTTTTCAACTTTTGTTAAGAATACATTTTGGGCATAAAAAATGTGAGCAACAAAAACAAAGACTGCAAATACTATTTTTTTCATTCTATATATATTATTGTGCAAGAATGTTCAGACATTCTTCAAGACTATTTTCCCAATATTTTGGTTCAATTTTGTAAACCTGCTCTATCTTATCCAAACACATGGTACTTCTTTTGGGTCTTTTTGCCGGGGTTGGATATTGCTCGGTTGTTAAGGGAGTGAGTTTGATCTCCGACTTTGAAAGCTCAGCAATTTTTCCGGCGAATTCGAACCACGTTGTTTCCGGATAGTTTGAGAAATGAAAAATACCATAGTTTTTTTGAGGTGCTACAATGATATTCATGATGGCTTCTGCGAGGTCATTGGCATTGGTCGGTTGCCCGAACTGATCGGCCACGATACCAAGTTCATCTTTTTGTGAAAACAGGTGAAGCATGGTTTTTACAAAATTTTTATTGAATTCTGAATAGAGCCATGATGTTCTGAGAATTATTGTTTTAGGGTTTGCTTCTAAAGCCAGTTCTTCCCCTTTTAATTTGGATGCGCCGTACACGCCTACCGGACTGGTGAAATCATCTTCGGAGTAACACAAATTGGTTTCACCATCAAAAACGTAGTCGGTGGAGACATGAATAAAAATAGTATGATATTCTTTACAGGCCTGTGCAAGGTGGGCAACTCCATATGCATTTACTGCAAATGCTTTTTCTTCTTCCTTTTCTGCAAGGTCTACTGCTGTAAAAGCCGATGCATTTATACAAAAATCGGGTTTGTTATCATAAAAAAATGAATTTACCTGATCTTCATCCGTCACATTCAATGTTTGAGAGTCTGTAAATATAAACTCATAATCCAATTCAAAGTCGGGAGCAATTTTTCTGATGCAATTACCCAACTGTCCGTTTCCTCCTACTACTAATATTTTTTTCATTATGAATTTTTCGCGTTTTGTGATCTTAAAAATTTAACTCTTGACTGAAAATCTTTCTGTTCTAAATCTACATAAAATTTGTTGAACGTTTCTTTAATATCTTCAGGATGTACTTCCGACTTTCTTGCTTTTACATTAAAGTAAATTATGGTGACCCACAATACCGCGTGAATAGTTTTCTCGTCCAGACTTTTCATAAGAATTTCAACCTTTGCCGTTCTATCCTGAACGTCTATGGTTTTGCTGCTGATTACAACCGAGGTATTATATCTCACTTCTTTCAGATAGGCAATTTCATTCTGAATGGCAATCCAGGTACAGCCTGTAAGTTTTGTATATTCTTCATAGGTAAAACCGTAAAATGTTTCTACATGGTCTTCCCTTGCATTGAACATATAGTCGAGATATTTCACATTATTTAAATGCCCAATCGGATCACAATCACTAAACCGCACCTTTACCGTGGTAGATACTTCTTTTTCCATGCTGCAAAAATAAAAAAACCACCTCGATGAGAGATGGTTTTTTATAAATGTTTTTAAATATCTGAAAATTATTGAACGCCTAGTTCTTTCTTCACGGCAGCAGTAGCGTCCGGACCTCCTTTGAATACGAAGGCAGAAGAGTTTGCATCCATGATATAATCGTATCCGTTTGCTTTAGCAACTTTGGAAACGGCATCGTTCAGTTTTTTCTCGATTGGTTCATAAGCAGCATCTTGTTTTGCAACAAAATCTTTTTGAGCTTTATCGTTCATATCCTGAATTTCCTGCTGCATTTTTGCTAATTCAGCTTCTCTTGCTTTGTTTTCGTCAGCTGTTTTTTTAGGAGCTTCTTCAGTATATTGCTTCAATTTAGCCTGTCCAGCATCTGCTTTTTTCTTAATTTCAGCTTGTTTCGTATCTAAGAAAGCTTTAAGATCAGTATCTGCTTTTTTCTTTTCAGGCATTGCGTTAAGAACACCTATAACGTCTAAAGTTGCAATTTTTTGAGCTTTTGCCATACCTACCGATACAACCATCATTACCGCTGCAAATAATACACTTAATTTTTTCATAATTGGTAAATAAATAATTTAATTTGTTTTTAGATCTGTAAATGTAATAAAAGTTAAACTTTTATTTTCGGGTTTTAGTTTTTTCTTTTTTATCGGTATCTTTTAATAAAATATCTAATACTTTATCTGAATAATCGAATCTTTTCTGAAGGAAGAGCACATTGTTGCTTGTTTTATCAACCACGATGCCGATCCCGTTTTTTTCTGCCATCGTTTTTATTGCTCCCCAAATCTGGTCCTGAAACGGCTGAACAAGATTGGTTCTGAGCTTTTTAATTTCTCCGGTAGCTCCAAAGCGTAAACTGGTAGTGGTTTTGATATTTTTCTCCAAATCCATTACTTCTTTTTCTCTTAGCTTCAGCTGATCTCCGATGAGAAGAACTTTTTCACTTTCAAAGGCAGATCTTTTACGCTCGTATTCTGACTGCAGATTCTGAAGTTCTGACTGCCATGTATCGATCTGGGCATTAAGTCTTGCTTCGGCTTCTTTATACTGGGGCATTTTATTCAGAATATAATCTGTATCAACGACGCCCACTTTCTGTGCATTGCTTAAACCGAAAAGCAAAAATAAGAAGCATGAGAAAACAATTCTAAAATTTTTCATATAATGAATTATAAAGATTGGTTCATCAGGAAGTGTGTTTTCCATCCGGAAGGGTCTGTTCCTGAAACTGTTTTATCGAATCCGTAAGCGAAGTCGAACCCAATCAAGCCGAATGCTCCCATATAAACTCTTACCCCAACACCTAATGATCTTTTCAGCTGGAAGGGATTATAGCTTCCCCATGAATTCCAAACGTTACCTCCTTCCGCGAACGTGAGTGCATAAATTTTTGCAGTCTGGTTCAATGAAATCGGATATCTTAATTCTAACGTAAATCTGTTATAAATAGTACCTCCACCGGTAGGGGTAATATCTTCAGAAGTTCCTCCGTACGTAGATGCGTTTTCGTAACCTCGCAACGGAATCAATTCTCTACCGTCATATCGACCTCCGAAAAGCCCGGTACCTCCTACATAGAATCTTTCAAATGGCGGCGCCCCAAGTTGTTTGTTGTACCCGTCCATGAATCCCATTTCAGCAGAAGATCTCAATACCAGTTTTCCGGCAATTTCGTTATAAATATCTGCTTTAAATTTAACTTTAAAGAACTCCATCCACTTATATTTCTCTGTAGGAGAGAGTGTGGAGTAATCTTTGTTATTGAACAATGAATACGGTGGCGTGAATTTTACCGAAAGATCAAGATTTGATCCTACTGTCGGGAAAATCGGGTCAATCCCTGCAGAGTTTCTGCTCAGCCCGAGATTGATACTGAAGTTGTTTGCCGTACCGTAATATTCTGTAGTACCTCCGAAATCGAAAGGATAGTTTTTAAAGTCGTATTTCTGAAACTGAAGTCCTGTATAAAGTGAGAAATAATCATCCGGCCACTTCAACAATCTGTTCAATCCTACTGAAGCGGAGAAAATATTTAACTTTTGGGAGCTTCCGTAAGCATCAGAATATTTTACCCTTGAGTTGTTAAGGCTGACAGAAAGTGCCGTTGGCCTTGTTCCGAATAACCAAGGTTCCGTAAATGAAACTCCGTAATTCTGGAAATATTGTCCTGCCTGAGCCTGAAGTGATAATGTTTGCCCATCACCCTGCGGCACAGGTTTAAAGTCTTTAAATTTAAGGAAATTCTTCAAAGAGAAGTTATTGAATGTCAATCCCAGCGTCCCGATAAAGCTGTTACCTCCGTAACCGGCCTGTAGCTGAACCTGTGAAGAACCTTTCTCAACGAGTTTCCATTTGATATCCACAGTGTTATCCTGCTGGTTCGGCTGGATATCCTGCCCTACCTGCTGCGGATCAAAAAACTGCATTCCGGCAAGATCAAAATAGGTTCTTTTGATATCGCTTTTAGCGAAAAGATTTCCGGGTTTTGTTCTTAAAGCTCTTAGTATTACACGGTCATGTGTAGTTGTATTTCCTTCCCAAGTCACCCTGTTCCAAGTTGCTTTCTCACCTTCGTTGATACGTATTTCAAGATTAATCTTATCTCCGTTTACTGATTTTTCAACAGGTGTTACATTTGAGAAAAGGTAACCATTATTCATGTAAACCGATTTGATATCGGAATCATCTTCTTTACCCCCGTCTTCTCCAACTTTTTTGTTGAAACCTACTGCATCGTAAATGTCTCCTTTTTTATATCCTAAAAGTCTTTGTAAGTAATCTGTAGAGTAAACGGTATTTCCGGTAAATGTAACATCGCCGATATAGTACTGCTTCCCTTCATTAAGCTTTACATTGATTTCGTAGTTATTTCTTTTGTTTCTCCATACTGAATCAGAAATCACTTTTGCATCTCTATAACCCAGGGAGTTGTAATAGCTGATCAGGTTCTGCTTATCTTCCTGATATTTTTCTTCAATGAATTTTGAAGATTTCAGGATACCTCCGATCCCAAATCTTTTCTGTTTGGTTTCTTTGAATGCTTTTTTCCTAAGTTTTCTATCGGATACAGCTGTATTTCCTTCAAACTCGATATGATCGATCTTGATTCTTTTGCCTTTATCTACATTAATAGTCCAGTCTACTAAATTAGGATCTCCTGCATTTACTTTATCCTGAATGGTAATTTTAGCATCAGCATATCCTTTTTTAACATAGTCTTTAGGCACATTGGTTTTAAGACTTGAAACCAAATTCTGGGTGATTTTGGTACCTGGCTTCAGATTGTTGTCTTTAGCCATTTTTTCATTTTTGGATTTGCCGATTCCTTTTCCGGTAAATTTTACTTCACCAAGATCTTTAAGATCCTGGAGGTAGAATTTCAGGATGATTGTTTCGCCTTCAATACTTTGAACATATACTTCAACTTCCGAAAAAGATTGAGTATCCCAAAGTTTTTTTACTGCGTTACTGATTTTCTGTCCCGGAATGTCTACCGTCTCACCTTTTGATAATCCTGTAAATCTCAGGATCTGAGCCGGTGTATATTTTTTAACCCCATCTACAACGATGTCTTTCAAGGTGTATGTTCCTGCCTGGTTTCCTGCTTGTACAGATGCTTTCACCTGTGTACTGTCCTGTGGAGTTACCTGTCCATAGAAATGTGCAGAAGCAACAAACATAATGATGGGTAATAGTCTAAACTTCATTTTATCGTAGTCTTTCTTTTCTTAAATTTTACTGGATTTTTATTTGTTCTCCGGTCTTTCCGAATCTTCTTTCCTTGTTTTGATAATCAACAATACACTGAAAGAAAATATCTTTCGTAAAGTCCGGCCACAGAACATCTAAAAACTGCAGTTCTGCATAGGCAATCTGCCAAAGGAGGAAATTACTGATTCTGATTTCGCCACTGGTTCTTATCAAGAGGTCAACAGGTGGAAAATCTTTGGTATAGAGATGGCTTTCAAATAATTTTTCATCAATATCATCTGCATTTATTTTTCCCTCTTTTACTTCTTCACTTATGTTTTTTACGGCATTCAGTATTTCATTTTGTGAGCCATAGCTTATGGCCAATACCAAATTGCCTTTTGTATTTTCTTTTGTGAGCTCCACCACACGATTCAGTTGATCTTTTACGAGGGGTGGTAACTTATCCAGATTACCGATAACATGCATTCTTAGACCTTTGCTGAAAATTTCTTCTGCTTCGAGCAATAATGTCTCTACCAGTAAATTCATTAATGTATTTACTTCTTCAGCAGGGCGGTTCCAGTTTTCCGAAGAAAAGGTATACAGCGTTAAGTACGGAATATGTATCTCATTACATGCATTAATGGCATTTCTTACTGCATTAATGGCATTTCTGTGACCGAAAGTTCTTTCTTCGCCACGGGATTTTGCCCATCTTCCATTACCATCCATGATGACAGCAACATGCTTTGGTAAATTATCCGGATCTATTTTATCTTTTATCAACGACATATTAATCACAATAACACGGAGGTCTTCCGAACGAATAAGTCAAACCTAAACTTACCGTATTCATCCAGTCTTTAGACTTTGTATCTCCAATATTTCTTCCTCCTATAAAGGCAGCTTCTCTCTCTTTAGACACCACATAATAGGCATCTGTCTGAAGAAGAGAACCTCCTGTAACGGGGCTTAAGATATCTCCATTGTACGTGGAGATCACATCTTTGGACAGGATTTTGCTATAATCAAGCTGATCGGTCAGGGTATATCTGAAAGTAGCCTCGGCAAAAATAGCCCAGTTATAATTAAATTTATACTTCAACCCTACCCCAAAAGGAAGGTGCATCGTAGTTTTCGTTCCGGTAGAGTATTCTGCTCTTGTCGTAAAATCAAGCTCATTAATAGGAGCTTGGGCAACGCCATCAGCATCTCTTCTGAAATCATTAATAAGGGTAGCTTTCGGTGCATCAAACATCAAAGCACCCACCCCGCCGAAAATATATGGGCTTAACATACCTTTCTGCTCGTTATTTACCGGGAAGAAGTTGTATTCGAAAACAAGACTTGCTTCATATACATTGTTTTTCCCGAATGAGTTTCTGTTTTGTCTGTATTCTTCTTTGGCTACTTTGTCATTAAACTGAATCTGATTATATCCAAGATCCAATCTTACCGTCTGATGAGGATTAAAATTAAATCTATATAAAATCCCCCCGTAAAACGGAACTCCCCAATCCGACGCTTTACTTAAATCCAATGGCTTTTGTAAAATATAATTCGTTCTCCCTATATCCCCAACTAGGTTACTCATACCTAGACGAACTCCCAGTTCGTTTCTTTGTGCTTTAACACTTACCACAGTTCCTAGAGCGGCAAGGAAGCTAAACAATAATTTTCTATTCATAAAAGAATATGGATTTATGGTTATTTTAAAATTTAATTTTTGCAAATATAAAACATTTTTATATTAATGATAATCTTAATGTTTAGTTAAAAATAAACAAAAAAACATAATTTGTTATAAAGTAAACGATAAAGTCGATAAATTATTCTTTTTTCAACAGATTCAAAATTATCATTACAAAATAAACCCCCATTTAATGAGGGGTTAAAAGTATTATTTTTTATTGAATATTTCCCGTACTTTATTTCTAATTCTTATTAACAATGGTTCTTTATAGTTTTTATCTTCATCAAAATACCCGTAACCATAGCCATAACCGTAGCCATAACCGTAACCGTAGCCATAACCCTGCTTTGTATTATAATCATTGTATACCATTCCCAGATTACCAGTTTCTGCATTGTGATACTTCTCAGTAATCATTTTGAGCATATATTTTTCGGTATATTCATGTCGGACCACATAAATATTAATGTCGGAGTGCTTCATTAATTCATAAGAATCGGCAACCAGCCCCACCGGCGGGGAATCGATAATAATAAAATCGTACATGGCTTTAAGATCCTGGATGAAACTGATATTTTTTTTACTCATCAGAAGTTCGGAAGGATTGGGAGGTATCGGTCCTGAAGTTGCGACATCAAGATTAGGAATTCGGGTTTTATTAATAATCTGGCTCATTTCTACCTCACCGGTAAGATAGTTTGATATCCCGTATTTGTTATCAATTTTAAAATCTCCGAAAATTTTCGGTTTTCTGAGATCCATTCCGAGAAGGATTGTTTTTTTGTCACTTAATCCTAGTACTGAAGCCAGGTTAATAGAAACATAGGTCTTTCCTTCGCCGCCAATGGAGGATGTTACCAGGATAATCTTACTTCCCCCTTCACCTGCCGATAAAAACCTCATATTAGCTCTGATGCCTCGGAATGCCTCGGATACTGAAGATTTCGGCTGGTCAAGAACAGTAAGCATTGTTTCATTGGTATTGTTACCAATAACACCAAGAAGAGGAATTCTGGTAGCATTAATTAATTCTTTAATATTTCTGATTTTACTGTCAAGCGCTACTCCCACAACAATAAAAAGCATCGGAAGTATTAAGAAACCGCCTATTATTCCGGCTTTCACGGCTTTTATGTTCGGGCCTATTGGAGACTGTCCAATATTTTTTGCCGGATCTATCACATTGATATCAGATTGTTTTCCAGCTATTTTTAATTGTGTTTCGTTTTGCCTGCTGAGAAGACTGTTGTAGGTCGCTTCTATCATATTGTATCCCCTTTCGGCATCCAGATATTTTCTTTCTTTTTCCGGATAGGTATCAAGATCCGCATTCGCTTCCATTACTTTCCGGTTTATTTTACCGATTTCTTCCAGATAATCTGAATAATAGTTTCGTAAAACTAAATTAGAATTTGTACGAGCTTCATTAATCAATCTATTAATCTCAACCATAGGTTCGGAATTCGGTTTATAGATAAGGGCCATTTCCCTTCTTTTTAGATATAAATCTTTGAGTTCCGCAACGGTTGCTGAAAAAACACCATCCTGAAAGCCTGCTGCCGTAGTGCTGATCATTTTATCATAATTCTGTGAAGCGACTGTACCTTTTATCTTATTGAGGGACACAATCTTGCTCTCCAAATCCGCTTTTTTAGCTTCGAGCTCCTTAATTTTATTTAGGGATTTTTCGTCTCTGTCTTTTATGTCATAGAGTTTTTCGGTAGTTTTCATATAATTTAGAACATAAGCGCTCGAATCCAGCTTTTTTCTTACTTTATCAAGATTTTCCTGTAAATACACATTTGTATTTTTATCAACAATGAGCTTATCGGCCTGCTGCTTTTTCTGCAGCTGACTTACGGATTTATTGAGAAAATTAACGGTGCCGTTGAGATTATACCCTTTCTTGGTAATGATCATAATGCTATTGATTTCTTTATCAAAATCTATTGAAATAGTAGAAACAATATCATTTACTGCATTATTTACCGTACTAAATGTAACAATAACATTCTGGAGGTTAATTTTGGGGGTAACCGGATTTTTCACCAGCCTGAATCTAAGGTTATGGGAAGTAAACCAATCTCCTACCCGGATAACCTGATTGTCTGGTTTATCGTATGGAGCTATTGTATTAAATCCTTCTGTTTTATAGCTGTATAAGGTCTGGGAATGCCCTTCCTCCGGCAAAACAACTTCAAATCTATCTATCCCTTTGGGAATAAGAGTAATGGGATATTCCACCTGCTGAAGATGGTTTTTATCCACCTCAAGCAAAACCGGCACATCATCCTTATCTAAATAGGTTGATTTGATAACACCTTTTGTAGAATAATTTACATAAAGCCCTAATTCTTTCACCAAAAATTCATTATGCGTTCTGGACAACAACATTTTTTTAAGGTAAACACCATCCTGATTTCCGCCCTGTCCCCATATGAAGTTAATAGACTGGTTTGGAGTAAAATAGCTTGCGGCATTGTTGGATACACTTAAAGATAAGTTTGATGCATAAATATTTTGCGCATAATACTTGGTATATATCCATGAAATGGTATAGCCTATAATAAACATCATAATAAACCAATACCAGTTTTTAAGAATTCTGTTTAAAAAATGAGCCATATCAAACAGGGCAAATGAACCGTATTTACTTTCCTGAGAATTAGTTTTCTCTATATTTGTCTCTTTATCCGGGATCATAGTATTAAAGATTTTTAAGAAGTAAATAGATAGACAGTGCGGTTGTAATCACTGATACTGCTGTTGTTAATGTCTGGATAGGATCTTTTCCTAAGCCGTTCAGACTTTTTGCCCTTGTATTAAGGTATATTTCATCACCGTTCTGCACATAATAGTAGGGGGAATTCATAACATCCTCCCGCGTAAGATCAATTTTGGCGATTTTGATTCCTTCCGGCAGTTTGCGATGGATAACGATATTTTTTTTATCGATGGTTTTATTAAGTCCGCCGTTCATTGCCAATGCTTCCGTAATATTGAGTGTATTCTTATGGGCTACTTTCTCCCCAGTGAGACCTGTTGTTTCAGTGTCTCCCAGTATGTAATAGGTTATCCCGTCTGTATTGAGCCTTACCTCGGATTTCCCTTCCTGAAAGTTTTCATTGACTTTGGTCTGTATTTCCTGGGCTACCTCCTCAATGGTTCTTCCTTCCGCTTTTATGTAACCAATACCAAAAACATTAATGTCGCCGTTGGAATCTACTTTTAATCCGTTGAAATAAAAAACGGAATTTCCTCCACCCCCTCTTGCAGTAGCCTGATTTAATGTTGAAATATTACCATTGCCTGATGCATTAGCTCCTGAAGTATTCAATGTGGAATAAAACTGGGCCGCGTCTCCTTTCGGTGTAGTGACAATATTCAGGTTCAGTATATCATTTCTGGTAATTCTGTATATTGGAATATTATAGGGAATAAGCCCCTCTTCGTTGATTACCAGGCTTTCATTCGGCTGCATGTATCGCACATCCTTAGTGGTAATGCAGGATACCAACAAAAAGGGCAGCATTAATAGAAACAGATACTTATAATTCTTCATCATTTTTTTTGAAATTATTGTGAAACAGATTAATTTTTAGTGTCTTTGATATGTCTCAGCGCATAAATAAAATGAGGGATATACGCGCCTAAAAACCCTAAAGATATTATGATAAAAAGTAATAGATTTACATTGGTATGTCTTAAACAATAGGCCAAACCGACTACAAAAAGATAATACAGAATGATATAGCCGGAAGACCTTCTATGCGTAAGATTAAGTTTTAAAAGCCGGTGGTGAATATGGTTTTTATCGGCATCAAAAGGTGATTTTTTATTGAGTAACCTGATAATAATTACGTTCAGCGTATCTACAATCGGAAGAATAAGAATGGCCACTGCTACCACCGGTGCAGACTGCAGATGATACCGGGGAACTTCGGGAAGGTTTTTGTCAATAAAAATATCGATAAAAGAAATGGATGTAAATGCAAGCAGAAACCCTAAAAGCATAGATCCGGTATCGCCCATAAAGATTTTGTTGGTTCTGTAATGTGAAAGATTATAATATAGAAAAGCAAGCACAGAGCCTATAATGATCACCGATAATACCACCAAAGGATAGTTGTACGATCCCAATCTGTAATAACTTATACCGAAAAGAGCGCTGCACACCAAAGAATATCCGCCCGCCAATCCGTCTATACCATCAATAAGATTAAAGGCATTGATAAGGATGATGAATGTAATGATGCTGAAGATTACACTCACAAAATAATTGATTTCGTAAATTCCGAATATCCCAAAAAGACTTCTTATCCTGATATCGGAGCCAATAACGACTAAGGATGATACTATAATCTGCGCAACAAGTTTCTTATAAGCCCTCATTACGACAATATCATCCATAACACCTACATAAAGAAGGATAACCAATGAAGCAAAAAGAAATTTGTAAAGGTCGAAAAGTTCATAGGCAAAAATAGGCGCGCAAATTCCTATGGAATAAAATATGGCAATGCCGCCAAGATTTGCAATTTTGCGCAAATGTGAACTTCTTGCTACCGGCTCATCCATAAGATTTTTCTTTCTGGAAATCTTGATAATGGTAGGAATCGAAAAAAAAGTGATTAAAAAAGAAAATAAAAAACCAAGTCCTATTTTGATATAAAATATGGGAAGACCCGATTGAGCTAAAAATAATTCAAAATTTTTCATCTTTTTTCATTTAAAAGGGCTGCTGATCTTCTGTGAGATATCCGGAAATAATTGTGTAAGCTTATTCCCGAAACAGCACTTACATTTGTGTTTTTATATAAATTTTCTTATCAGTCTTTTCTGCCCGGCAAAAAATAAAAGATAAAAAATGTTTTTTTTCAGTGACAAAGATAATAGATAATTCTTACCAAAACGACTAAATTGCAATAAATTTTTAAGTTTTATATCCCTTTTCTTCATAAAATATTCAAGCTTTTCACACATTTTGTAGAAAACGTCATCATTTTTAACAAAAGCAAGATATGCCACAAAGGAGTATACTCCTTCAAAAATCTGAAAATCCTTAAGCTCACGCTCTTTACCGCAATATTTTGTTGTTTTAAAATACTCTTCTACATCTTCTACTGCTTTAAGAATATCAAGTCCTTTTTCCGTATGGGTTTTACTGATGGAATCGATTCTTTCAAAGTACTGATAATGGTAATTCTGAGTCTGCGCTATTGTTGTACAATCCAACAAAAGCCGGGGAATAAGCTGGATATCTTCGAAGTGAATATTCTTTTTAAATCTCTTTTCCTCAAAAAGATTTTTTTTGAATAGCTTGTTGCAGGCAAAATAGCTTATATCAGAGAAAACGGAAAAATTATTTTCGAGATCTATTTTTTCCGGCATATTGGGAACCTGGGTGAGCTTTTGTATGATTCTTCCGTGCTGATCAACTTTCTGTATATTACAGATGACCATTTCTGCCATATGCTTTTCGGCCAGCGCGGCCATTTCTTCAAACATTGAAGGATTTACATAATCATCGCTATCCACAAAGCCTATAAAATCTCCTGTCGCCCTGTCGATTCCAAAATTCCGGGCATCACTAAGGCCTCCGTTTTCTTTAAGATAGGATTTTACTTTATCCGGATATTGATGTGCATACTCGCGAATGATCTCTTCAGAATGATCTGTACTTCCGTCATTCACAACCAGAATTTCTATATTCTGATGAGTCTGACAAATTAAAGAATCTAGACATTTGGCGAGATATTTTTCAACATTGTAAACCGGGACAATAACAGAAACTTTTGAGGGAACATGTTTCATATATTAAATTTTCGTCAGTCGTGCATTCAGCCAGCCTTTTTTAGCTTCATCAAAATCTTTCCGGGAACAGGGCACGCAGTTTTCGATATTTTCATCGTCCCCGAAGTACCAGAGATTACTGAAAGTATCCCGTTTGAAAGCATATTGCCTGTCATCAACCAGAACATAAAAAACTTCATAGTGCCGTTCCTTAGGGTGGGATCTCTGAATATTGATCCCTTCGATAAGATACCAGATCATTTGTGCAAGAAGCTGATGGTTGAGCTGATTTTCAGAATATATATTATAATTAAAAATTCCTATTGATTTCAGGTTTTCGCTGAGCCCGATTTCTTTCATGTAAGCACAAATTTCCCTTCTGTTCAGCCCGTTCACCTGCGGATTCATGGAAAAAGGTTCTGCGAAGCTTTCGATAGCATCACAATTTACCGTCACCAGGTCTGCCTTTCTGAAAAAAGGTTCTGTCTTTTCCGTAGAATTCATCATTTCCGCAAGACGGATGATGTCAAATTCCACTTCTTTTATAAGTCTTACGGAGTCAATTTCATTAAGGTGTTTCTGATAGCCGAGGTGATGATAATTTTTAATTGAAAAATTCTTTGCTCCGAAAATCTTGCTGAGGAACGTATATTCGTTAATAAGTTCTCCCTGCTGAAGCGAAATAATATTGCTGATCTGGGTATAATTGATATTTTTCGTATGAAAATTCAATGCAGAAAACAGGGAAAACGAAAAATCATTCGAGCCTCCGATAATCACCGGAATAGCCCGTTTGTAATGACATGCCGAAAGCACTTCCTGCAAAATATAATGAGAATCCTGAACCGACTTTCCCGAAACAAGATCGCCCAGATCTACCACAGGAATTTCAAAATCAAGCTGTGAAAGTTTATAAAACTCTCTCCTGATTCCTGTAAAATCCTGTACTTCCGCATCTCCGTTGGCACCTCTGTAATCCGAAACAAAAAGAAGGACAATGCTGTCTTCCTTTATATCTTTTGTAATGCGGCTTCCGATCTGCCAGCTTTCTGTTTTGAAATTTCTCGGCGAAATAATAAAATCTTCAAAATTCATGATTCCCTTTCAATATATATTGAGATCAAAAATATTAAAATTAAATTATTCCCCAAGCATAAAAATAACAGCGATGACTTCAACTTAAAGTTTAAAACTTTAAACCGGCCTAGCTTACAAGATTAAAAGAAACTCTAAGTCTTAAAAATCGAAGATTTTATCCTTTTGAAAGCTTATTGTTAATAAGCATCTACGAGATACTTTTGTTTCTTTTTCGGTTAAATTTTAAATTAATTAAAGAAACTTTTGACAAAGGTTATCCTATGTAAAATTATATTTTATTTAAAATTTCAAAAACAAAAGTGGTAGAAGTCTGAAAATCTCCTCCCTGGGTAGCTCCGAACAAGAACCGCGGCGTTTCTCCGTCTTTATCCAGTAAAAGCATGGGCCTTTCCAGCCTGCCGAATCTTTTCAGGTGCGCCGGAGGATTAGGCTCTGTGGTATAATGCTGCATATTCAGGTAGGCAATTTCCGGCTTTGTCCAGCTAATTCCGTCTTTCGTTGTAAGATGCAATCCAAATTCATGATTAAAAAACCCCATGTCTCTGGCGATCATGTGAAATTTATCTTTCTGTTTCCAAACAAAAGCATCTTCAAGCTGAGCATTATTGGGCAATGATGAAAAATCAATGACAGGATTTTCGGACACTTTTAAGTAGGGCCCCAATGGTGAATCCGAATTTGCCAGACCATATTTCCTGTTTCCCCTGACCGAGCCTTTCTGGGTTTCATACTCATGGGTGTTCCAGGATTTATAAAACAGCCAGTATTTTCCGTCATTTCCCTTGACAAAGGCAGGATTTGTAGTACAGTGGTCGTCCCAGGAACCTTCTTTTCCGGGAAGCAGCAACGGCTGGTCTGGCCTTATCCACGGACCGTCAAGACTTTTTGATGTCGCGAGTCCGATTCTTTTGGTATTGGTTTTTCCGTTGGAATTCCCCATGAAAAACAACAAATATTTGTCTCCTACTTTCTTTATTAATGGATTATGACAAGTGGTTGCATCCCAAAAGCCTTCCCCTCGCGGAGCCAGAATCACCTGTTTATGTTTAAATATATCAAAAGGAGAATTGGCCTCAGCTCGACAAATCTCAGAACCGTTGAGCCACCCTCCCATTCCTTTTTCTTTTTTCCATCGGGAATAGAAGAGATGAACTTTTCCGTCTTCACCCCAAATCGGCGAACTGCACCAAATGTAATAGCCGTCCAAAGCGAGTGATCTTCCGATGGGTTTCAACCTGAAATAAGGATTTTCTTCCGAAGATAGTAAGCTGGTGAATGATGATCCCAACAATACGGCAGCCATTCCCAACGCTGAGGTTTGAAGAAATTCTTTGCGGTTGAAGTTTCCGGAATTTTTCATTGATTTGATTTTAAGCTAAATTAATAGAAAGATTTTCAATGACTATCCTGCGCCGGAGGGTATTTTTGTTAGGGGTAATCACTTTACCAAAGTTTAACACGGGACTCTGTTAACATAATAATATTCAATGATTATCATGATTTATTTTTCTGAAATTTTCTTATTTTTAGCTGTTTAACAATTAAAATCACAAACGATGAGTACACAAAATCAGATCAGTGTAGAAATTCCAACATCTGTAATTGCAGAGGTACAGCAAAAACTGCAGGACTGTAAAACATTGCTTGAACCTTATCTTCAGGGACTGACCACAGAGGATAGAAAATCTCTTTTTAAAATGGGCGACAAAACACTTGCTACTGTGCAGAAAGTAAAAAGCTACATGCAAACCAATCCTGAATTTATTCCTGATTACATGGATAAAACAGAATTCTTAAAAGACGAAGCTGTTGTAACGGAACTTACTCCTTTAGGAAATCTGGCAGCCCAGCTGGCTACAGATATTGATGATACGATAACAATTGCAGGAAGTGAGGCTTTAGTTTCTGCTCTTCTTTATTATGGAACAACAAAAGAAGCTTCTGATAAAGGTGTTGCGACAGCGAAACCTATTTATGAAGATCTCAGCCAAAGATTTGTCAGAAAGACCTTCAGGAAGAATCCTAAATAAGAATACTTTTGATCTTATAATTTATAAAATGACTCTTTTAGACTCATAAACCAGTGTAAAAGAGTCGTTTTCCAGTATAAATGACTCAAAAACCAATATAAAAGACTCAACGCCGAGTATAAACGAGTGAAAAACGAGTGTTTTATACTGGTTGTTGAATGTAAAAGAATGATTGATGAGTGTAAGAGACTGGCTGATGATTATAAAATAATGATTTATGGATGTTTATTCCCATTGAGTATTGAATTTAAAATATGGTATCTACCTCTCTTTATTAAATGAAAAAGCACAGACCAAAAAATCTGTGCTTTATATTTTATAAAAACTATTTTACTTCTTTGCTGCCGGTTTCTTAGCCGCAGGCTTTTTTGCAGTAGTGGCTGCCTTTTTGGTTGTCGTCGCTTTCTTCGCAGCAGGTTTCTTTTTCTCAGCAAAAGCTTTAGGATCCTGATCGGTGATCCATTTTTTAACCTCATCCAAAGAAATTTCCTTCAGCTCTTCAGCATCATATTTGGTATCATCGGCTTTCTTCGGAATTTTGAACATTGCTTTCCCGAACTTTACAAAAGGACCCCATCTTCCGTTTTCAATAGAGATTTTTTCTTTTTCCCATTGCTGGATGTATCGGTTGGCTTCTTTTTCCAGTTTAGCATCAATCAGTTCGTTGATGTCGCTTTGAGAAAGATTTTCAAAGTCATATCGCTTCGGTACGTTCACGAAAATATCTTTATACTTGATAAATGGCCCGAATCTTCCGGAACCTTTTGTTACCGGTTCTCCTTTATAGGTGGCAATCGGTGCGTCTGCGATTTTCTTTTCATTGATAATTTCTTCCGCACGTTTCTGGTCTACAGACAACGGATCTTCTCCTTTCGGAATGCTGATATACGTTTCGCCCCATTTTACATACGGCCCGAATCTTCCTACTCCTACGGAAACCGGCTGCCCGTCTACTTCGCTGAGATCAAACGGAAGCTTAAATAACTCCAGAGCTTCTTCAAGGGTAATGGTGGCGATGTTCTGCCCTGCCATTAACGATGCGAAAACCGGCTTTTCTTCATCCTCCGTCTCCCCGATCTGGATCATTGCTCCGAATCTTCCGATTCTCGCGTGAACATTTTTTCCTGTTTTCGGATCGATACCAAGAAGCCTGTCGCCGGTAGCGCGGTCTGCATTTTCTTCTACATCTTCAATTCTCGGATGGAATTTCGAATAGAAATCCGTCATCATAATCTTCCATTTCTGGTCTCCGCTCGCAATTTCATCAAAGCTTTCTTCCACTCTAGCGGTAAAACCATAGTCAAGAATTTCTTTAAAATTGTCTGTCAGGAAGTCATTTACCACTTCACCGATGTCGGTAGGAACAAATTTATTTTTATCCCCTCCGAATTTTTCTTCAAGAACTTCTTTCTTTATCTTATCTTTTGCCAGAGAGATTTTTACGACTTCACGGGTTTGCGGCTCGATCTCGCGCTTATCTACATACTCACGATTCTGAATGGTCTGAATGGTCGGCGCATACGTAGATGGACGCCCGATTCCCAATTCTTCAAGCTTTCTTACCAAGCCTGCTTCGGTATATCTTGCACTTGGTCTTGTAAATTTCTCTGTAGCGGTAATTTTTTTATAGTCTAAAACTTCACCTACCTGTACTTTAGGCAGCAGTTTTTCGTTGCTTTCTTCGTCATCGTCTTCAGTTTTTACAATACCATACGCTTTTAAGAAACCATCGAAGATAATTACCTCTCCCTGTGCTTCAAAATTCTGCGGTAATTTGGCATTCCCGATCTCAATGACTGTTTTTTCGATTTTAGCATTGGCCATCTGTGAAGCCAGTGTTCTTCTGTAAATTAATTGATATAACCTGTTCAGCTGTACATCGCTTACTGTTTTCACCCCAAAATCCGTAGGACGGATTGCCTCGTGAGCTTCCTGTGCAGATGAAGATTTTGTGGTGTAGTTTCTTGGTGAAGAATATTCGGCTCCGTATTCTGAGGTGATCTGTTTCTTTGCTCCTTCAATCGCTTCCTGGGAAAGGTTTACGGAATCGGTTCTCATATACGTAATAAAACCTTCTTCGTATAATCTCTGCGCAAGACGCATAGTTGTCGTTACATTGTATCCTAATCTTGAAGATGCTTCCTGCTGGAGGGTTGAGGTTGTGAAAGGCGCCGAAGCAGATCTTGTTCCCGGCTTTGTTTCCACATTCAAAACTTTGAACTCTGTGGTTCTTGCCAGCTCTATGAACTTTTCAGCATCCTGCTCTTTATCGAAATCTTTTTTAAGCTTTGCAGCAATTTCCTGATCTGATTTATTCTGAAAAATTCCGTCGAGCTTGAAGCTTGCTTTTGGAACAAACTCACGGATTTCTTTTTCTCTTTCCACCACAAGCCTTACCGCTACGGACTGTACTCTTCCTGCAGATAACCCCGGTTTTACTTTTTTCCAGAGTACCGGAGACATCTCAAATCCCACGATCCTGTCCAGCACTCTTCTTGCCTGCTGGGCATTCACCAGATTCTGATCTATATCTCTTGGGTTTTCTATGGCTTTTAGAATGGCATTCTTAGTAATTTCATGAAAAACGATTCTTTTTCTGTTTTCGGGCTTTAGTTTCAGTTCGTCTGCAAGGTGCCATGCAATAGCCTCTCCTTCGCGGTCCTCATCGGATGCGAGCCAAACCATTTCGGCTTTTTTCACGGCTGCTTTCAGCTCTGTCACCAATTTCTTTTTGTCTGCAGAAACTTCGTAATCAGGACTGAAGGTTGACAAATCGATTCCCATTCCTTTTTTAGGAAGATCACGGATATGTCCGAAGCTGGATTTCACTTCAAAATCCTTCCCCAAATACTTCTGAATCGTTTTTGCTTTTGCCGGTGATTCGACGATTACTAAATTTTTCGACATTCTAAAATTTTTGCAAAAGTAAAGTTTTTTTATTAGATAGGTTTTGTGAAACGATTTAATTTACCAATCTGGATAATTTTTGAATGGTTATAAATTTTTAATTATACTTCGTAGTCCATATTACTAAATTAAATCAACAGCAATTCTTTTGTGTCAGCATCCGCTTTTTTTATTCCCGCTTATAATAGAAGTGTTTGCTTTAGCGAATTTACAGAAACTGTTTTTCCTTTCAATATTTGTTACGGTAAGATAAAGTTCTTATATTGATCTATTGTAAATCTGCCTGCCGTAATGTTGTTAAATGTTGAAAAGAGAATAAAGTTGAATATGACAAGAAAAATGATGAATGCATATATCAATCTTTTGGCATTTTGCGAAACTACGTACATCGCATTAGGAATAATTATATAAGAGAAGCCGATAAATGCTCCCGCCATTCTTGATGAAAATATGGGGTTATTCCTGAAAATAAAATACATACAGATTCCGAAAACGGCAAAGACTTTGTGATATTCGTAATAAGGATATTTTTCTTCCATCTGCTTATCGAATGTAAATAGGAAAAAAGTAAGGATAGCCATCATTGCTTCAGGAACTCCAAATCCTCCGTTAAGTCTTTCTATTGATTCTTCCACATATCCATTAAAACCTTCTACAAGTACACTATCAGATGATATGTTATCTAAAAAGCTACCAAAAACCCGGTAAATTTCAAATGGAGATGCAAAAATGGATGCAATAATCAGCATCAGCATTACAAATCTGTTTAAAGGCATCTTTACCAACCAATACATTGGGAGGAATAGATAACATACGTTGTGTATTCCGGTTGCTATAAATACCCAAAAAAGATATTTCCAGAGGTTTCGCTCTTTTATATACCTTATGGCAAAGTAAATCACAAAGGTTCCAAGATTCTGTCGGATTTGCCCGCTCTCGCCTATAAAGAAATTAGGAATAAACATGAAAAGCGTATAAGTAAACGGATAAAATGTATTGTCTTCTGTATATTCTACCTTAAAAAACATTGCAAAAATCGCAATTATGAGTGTTACGATATAAAATGGCGCATTAAAGACATTCAGCAGTATTTTATTGATAAGGGCATAAAGCCATTCAATCTCTACGCTTTCCGAACCTTCTATATGCAAGGCTTTCCTTATAATACTGATGTAGTCTTTTGTATCAGAATAAATGTAAATACCTTTATAACTCCCGTAATCCGGCCCTACATTATCCCGAAGACCAGCTATTATAATGAGGTAAACGGCCAAAAGCCAAAACCATTTTTTATCAACTTTTTTTACAAAGACTTCCTGGATGCTAAAAAAAAGCATATAGATTATTGCAATTAAATAATAAGGATGCAGCAAACTCATAATTCAACTTTTTGAGTTTTGAACTGAAAAAATACAATCATTACACAAGTAAGGATTATCGGTAAAAAAAGTCTTATCTCCCAAAAGAGCCCAACCATTGTAATCATAAAAAGGTAAGGCAATGAGAAAAAAAGATATTTCTTTATTACTTTTTTATTAAACGCTTCGGCACACAACCGGTAGATAAAATACATAATAATACAGGCAAAAAGAAGTCCTGCAAGGTTAAAAGGACTTGTAAAGTTCCTATTGATGTAAAACCCTTCCACAAAAGTTATTTCTTCATTGGCGATCATCTGTCTCAACCCTAAGTAAGGAATAATAAATCCAAAAATTAAAGGGATTACAGGAAGTACAGATCTTAACCGAAGTAGTTTTATTTCACTAAGACAGATAAAAACAGCAGCAAAGAAAGCTATATTCAGACAGGCTGTTTCTCTAACAAAAGTAGATATGGCAATAAGAATCACTAAAAAAATATAAAACTTTGGATTTCCGGTGAGATAGTATTTAAATGTAAGATATACTCCTGAAAGATAACAAAATAAAGCTATCGTATCACAATTTGTAGGAGCATACTGTGTGATCACAATAAAGAATACCGAAAGGAGATGAATCATTCTTCTCACTCTAATATCAGAAATAAAATCAGACGGATTAAGTTTGAGTAAGGTATTGAAAATCACAGAACACAACATGAAAAAAAAGCTATTTATCAGAAAGAGGCCGTGATAGAAAGGCGTACCGTTTTTAGAAAGAAAATCTTTAATAAAAGAACACTTATAAAGAATAAGATATTCCATAAAATCGGTCATCTTCACACTGATGTAATTCGGGATTACACGGTAAGCATAAACCGAATGGAATAAGAAATCGGGAGGTCTTTCTGAAGTTTTTAATCTAGTATAAGAAGATTCAAATCCATAGTAGGACATGAAGTACAGCAGGAACGGGAGAATTATCACGAATAAAAACCCGTTTATTTTTTCATCATTTGTTGTAAACATAATAAATTCTAAGCAATGCTTAGTTTTTTTTATATTATTAATAGGAACTTCTGCAAATGTATATTTTTTTTCGTTATGATTAAATATTTTATTGATTTTCTGACAACTTATTATGAAAACATTTTGAACTAATTCTGAAAAAATTAAATTTGCACACTTGATTTTATTATCCGATGCATCGTTTTTTCATCTTTTTATATTATCTCATTTCCAAAAACAAGCTTCTTTCTGTATTTTTTGCAGCAGGGGTTGCTTTTGTATGCGCTTTCTTTGCTTCAAAAATTAATTTTGAAGAAGACATCAGCCAGATCATTCCCAAAAATGAAAAATCTGATCTTACGGCAAAAGTTCTGAAACAGCTTAACTTCTCAGATAAAATCATCGTTATCATTGAAAATCAATCAAAGGAAGATGATTTTCAGCTTTCCGAAACCGCAGATACTTTTCTACAAAAAATTGAACCTTTACAGAAGTACATTGGCTCTGTCCAGGGGAAAGTAAATGACAATGAGATCTCAGAAACATTCGATTTTGTCAATCAGAACCTGCCGCTATTTTTGGATGAAAGCGATTATAAGGAGATTGAAAGAAAGCTGGATAAAGACAGCATTGCCAAAAAGGTAGAAAGCAACTATATTTCTCTCGTTTCTCCTACAAGCCTGGTCACGAAAGAATTTATTAAAAAAGATCCGCTGGGCATTACATTTTTGGGGATCAAAAAGCTCAACGCCTTAAATATCAGCAAGGATTTTAAACTTGAAAACAGTTACATCGTCACCAAAGACGGAAAAAATCTTTTGCTTTTTATTGATCCTAAAAATAAAAGCAACGATACCAAAAACAATGAATCGTTCATCAATAGATTGAATGAAATAAAAGATAACCTGAATAAGCAGTTCAGAGGAAAAACGGAAATCAGCTATTTCGGGTCTCCGGTGATTGCAGTTGCCAACGCGCAGCAGATAAAAAAAGACATCCAGAATACGGTGCTTATTTCCATGACTGTATTATTAGTGCTGTTGATCTATTATTTTCGGAATTTCTTTACACCGCTCATCGTCTTTCTGCCGACTGTATTTTCCGTTTTGCTGGCATTACTGATCCTGTATTTTATAAAGGACAAAGTTTCTGCCATCTCATTAAGTGTAGGTGCAATTCTCATTGGGATCACGATAGACTATGCCCTTCACATTCTTACCCATTATAAGCATAACAATGATATTGAAGAGCTATACAAGGAAATCACCCAACCTATCATATTAAGCAGTGCCACGACAGCCGTTTCTTTTCTGTGTCTGGTATTCGTACGTTCCGAAGCTTTGAAGGACCTGGGTCTTTTTGCAGCACTTACGGTTATATTATCATCTGTTACGGCGCTCATTATTGTTCCTCAGCTGTACCATCCAAAAAAGCAAAAAGAAGCCAACGCCAATTTCATTGATAGAATCGGGTCTTATCCTTATGAAAAAAACAAACCTTTGATTATCGGCTGTTCGGTGATTATCATTGCCTGCCTTTTTGGGTTCCGTCATGTAGGGTTTAATGAAGATATCGGTGATTTAAATTACATTCCCAAAGATTTAAAAATCAGTGAAGCAAAACTTCAGAAGCTTTCCGATATTACCTCAAAATCAATTTATACCATTTCCTACGGAAACTCAGCAGAAGAAGCACTTACAAAGAATTCGCAGCTAAGCGGGTTTCTCGAAAAAGAAAAGCAGGAAGGAAAAATATTAAGCTATAACTCTCTGGGGAAAATAGTGCTCTCCAAAAAAGATCAGCAGAAAAAAATCGAAAGCTGGCAGAAATTCTGGACTCCGGATAAAAAAACGCGTACAGTTTCCGAGCTCATCCAAAACGGGAATCAATATGGTTTTAATGAAGCTGCATTCAATCAGTTTAATGATAATTTAAATAAAAACTATATTCCGCTCAGCCTTAAAGAGTATGAAAAAATAAAAGCACTGCAGGTACCTGAATTTTTAAGTCAGGAAAACGGATTTTATACCGTGTCCAATGTTGTAAAAGTAGATGAAAGCAAAAGAGATGCTTTTATTAAAGACATTGACAAAACCCATGATGCTCTTGCCATTGACCGCCAGCAGATGAATGAAAACTTTTTGGGACTGCTGAAAAGAGATTTCAATACGCTGATCAATTATTCGCTTTTAGCGATTATTCTGACGATCGTTGTATTTTTCAGGAATTTTGAACTTACCGTTCTGACTATGTTTCCGATTGTATTAACCGGAGTCGTCACTGCGGGTATGTTGTATTTCCTGGGGTTGGAGCTTAATATTTTCAGTACCGTTGTTTGTACACTGGTTTTCGGAGTAGGCGATGATTTCAGCATCTTTCTTACCCAGGCCATGCAAAAAGAACATACAACAGGTAAAAATGAACTTCCTACTTACAGGACTTCTATTATTCTGGCTGTTTTTACTACTATTTTATCAATCGGCTCACTCATCTTCGCCAGGCATCCGGCTCTTCACTCACTGGCGCTTGTTGCTTTAATAGGGATGTTTTCTGTAATAATCATTACCTCAACATTATATCCTTTCTGGTTCAGATTACTTATTACCAATAGAGCAAAAAAAGGGCTGTCCCCTATTACGTTCAGGCTTTTCATTCATTCGGTATTGTCTTTTCTGTATTACGGTTTAGGAGGATTGTTTTTCTCTCTTTTTATAAGTCCGTTTACGAAAAATTCCAAAGGCGGTACGCTAAACTTTTTTAAATTAATTTCAGCAAAATTTTTAACTTCTGTCTTATTTACCAATCCATGGGTAAGGAAAAAGATCATTAAAGCTACGGAAGAAGATTTCAGCATGCCTGCCATTATTATTGCTAACCACACCTCATTCTTGGATATCCTGGCAGTTGCCATGACGACTCACAAGTTTGTTTTTTTGGTTAACGACTGGGTGTATGAATCTCCTGTTTTTGGGAAAATGGTAAGGGCACTGGGCTGCTATCCCGTTTCTCAAGGCATAGAAAACGGGATTGATAAGCTGAAAGACAAAGTAGATCAGGGTTATTCTCTGGCCGTATTTCCAGAAGCAGAGCGCTCTTATACAAACGATGTCAAAAGATTTCATAAAGGAGCTTTTTATCTCGCAGAACAATTCGGGTTGGATATTGTACCGGTCTACATTCACGGAAATTCCGAAGTATTGCCGAAGGGAGATTTTATCATCTACGACGGCGCTATTACCGTAAAAGTGGGCGAAAGAATAAAAAAAGAAGATGAAAGCTTCGGCAAAGAGTATTCGGAGCGGGCGAAAAAAATCAACGCCTTTTTCAGAAAAGAATTTGCCACCTTAAGAGAACAACTGGAAGATGAAAATTACTTTAAGAAAAAACTTTTTTTAAGCTTCTTATACAAAGATAACGACGTGGTGAACGAAGTTAAAAAGGATTTTGAACAGAACAAATCAATTTATTTCGAGCTCGGCAGGCATATTCCGAAGGATGCTAATATTCTTCATATTGCAGACGATTTCGGACAGAAAGATGTACTGATCACTCTTCAGCAGGCCGGAAGAAGGATATTCAGCTATATTAAAGATGATGATAAAAGACAGATTGCCAAACAGAACTATCTGGTACAGAGAAGAAAGATCGCTTATATTGAAGACTTTGCTCAAATTACCAAAAACATTGATGTTTTGTTGATCTCAGATGAGAACTTCAATATCAGCTCTTTGGAAAAACTTCCCCGAGCAATTATCTTTTGTAATGTAAAAAATAATATACTGAACAATGATGATTATACATTAAAATTCAGTTATGGCTCATTAAAAATATTTACTTCTTAATAATAAATATGAAAAGCATATTTTTGTAAACGGATAAAAAGAATTAATGAAAAAGAATATACTTGTTATATATTACACTCAGTCCGGACAGCTGGAAGATATTGTAAAAAATATGGTACAGCCGTTTGAAGAGAAAAATCAGGAATATGATGTTACTTACTACAATATCAGATTGAAAAAAGACTTTCCTTTTCCTTGGTCAGGTGACGTATTTTTCAACACTTTTCCTGAATCTTACCTGCAGATTCCCAGCGAAATTCTTCCACCGCCGGAAGAAGTTTTGAATAAAAAGTTTGATCTGGTTATTTTCGGATACCAGGTTTGGTATTTAACTCCATCTATCCCCATCATATCTTTTCTGAAAAGCGGTTTTGCCGAAAATATTCTTAAAGATACTCCCGTTGTTACTGTTTCGGGAACAAGAAATATGTGGATGTTTTCCCAGGAAAAACTTAAAGTTTATCTAAAACAAATGCAGGCTAAGCTTGTAGGGAATATTGCTTTGGTAGACAGGCATGACAATTACACCAGCGTACTTACGATCCTTCGCTGGATGACCACCGGAAAAAAAGAAAAATCAGGGATGCTTCCTGCTGCAGGAATTTCAGATGAAGAAATTAACGGTGCAGGAAAATACGGAAGAATTATTGAAAAACATTTTTCTGAAAATACACTGGAAACACTTCAGCCGGAGCTTGTAAAAAACGGCGCCGTAGAAATCCGTGCTTTCCTGGTAAGAGTAGAAAAAGTAGGCAATAAAATTTTCAAAGTATGGTCTAACCTCATCATCAGGAAAAAAGAAAAGCGACCATTGCTGATCAAATTCTTTAAGGTATATTTGATGGCTGCAATATGGATTGTATCACCCATAGTTCTGGTACTACATTTGCTTACAACACCTATCTTTTGGTTTAAAAGAAAAAAACAAAGAGAATATTTACAAGGAATTAATATAAAATAGAATGAACGACGTATTTATCACAAAAGCTTCAACATACCTGCCGAATGAACCGGTTTCTAATGATGAAATGGAAACGTATCTTGGCTATATCAATGAAAAACCGTCAAAAGCAAAGGCTTTAATTCTGAGGAACAACAAAATTACCACAAGGTATTATGCTTTAGACCAGGAAGGAAAACCAACTCATACCAATGCCCAGATCACGGCAAAAGCCGTAGAAGGTCTTTTCGATGAAAATTTCGGAAAGAAAGACATAGAGCTGCTTTCATGCGGAACCACTTCTGCAGACCAGATCCAGCCTTCCCATGCATCCATGGTTCATGGTGAGCTTAATCTCAACAAATCGATTGAGATCAATACCTCAACGGGACTTTGTAACTCCGGGATGAATGCTTTTAATTACGGATTCCTTTCCGTAAAAGCCGGCGTGAAAGAAAATGCAGTATGCGTAGGTTCGGAAAGATTTTCATCATGGATGACTGCCGATAAATTCAATCATGAAGCAGAAAATTTAAAACTCCTTGAAGAAAGGCCTATTATTGCCTTTAAAAGAGAATTTTTAAGATGGATGCTATCCGACGGCGCAGGAGCACTGCTTCTACAGAACAAACCAAGAACCGACAGCGTTTCTCTGAAAGTAGAATTCATAGATTTCTACTCTTATGCGCACGAAATTGAAGCGTGTATGTATGCAGGATGCGAAAAGCAGGAAGACGGAAGCCTGAAATCATGGGCAGATTACCCTTCTGACGAATGGCTGAAACAATCTATTTTTGCCCTGAAACAGGATACGAAAATTTTAGACCAGTATATTCTGGTAAAAGGTGCCGAAAGTTTAAGATCATCTTTCGACAAGCATAACCTTGACCCAAATACAATAGACCATGTACTGGCGCATATTTCGTCAGGATATTTTAAAGAAGGCTTGAAAAATGAATTTGCTAATGTCGGATTGGATTTCCCATGGGAAAAATGGTTCTACAACCTTTCAGAAGTAGGAAACATTGGTGCCGGTTCTATTTTCATTGCCCTAGAACAATTAATGAATTCAGGAAAATTGAAGAAAGGAGAAAAAGTACTCCTTTGTGTTCCGGAAAGTGGAAGATTTGCCTACTCTTGTGCTCTGTTAACTGTTTGCTAATGGAAAACCAACTGCCGGCATCCGATAAGAATTTTGTGGAAAGCCTGATTCCGCAGCGGTTCCCTTTTGTAATGGTAGACAGCATTGCAGAATATTCCGAAAGCCACCTGATTTCAGGTTTTAGACCCACGGAAGAAAACATATTTATTCAGGACGGAACTTTCCAGGCATCAGGATTACTGGAACATCAGGCACAGAGTGTAGCACTTCATACCGGTTATAAATTCTATCTTTCAGGAAAAGATGCTCCTACCGGATATATTGGTGCAATTAAATCATTTGAAGTAATAACACTTCCGAAATTGGGAGATCAGTTAACCTCAGAAGTTTCGATTCTTAATGAAATGATGGGTGTCACATTGGTAGATGTCATCACAAAAATCAACGATGAGGTTATTGCAAAATCACAAATGAAAACGGTTGTAATGTAATATTGAATTAAAATCTTGCAATCCTGGCTGAGTGAAATCGAAGCTTTGACGTAGTAAAATGGCTTTGCCTCACGGTATGATTGCTTCATGGAATCGGCGAAACTTTGTTTTGCGAACTTAAAAACGTTAGCATTTCAAAAATCTTAGTAAGCTTTGTGTTTTAAAATATCATTTAATGGAAATCAAGGAAGAAAACATCATCAACATCCACAATTTTCTCCCGCATCACGAACCGATGCTGATGGTGGACTATATCACGGAACTCACCGGAGAAAAGGTGGTGACTTCCTTTGAGATTCAGCAAAACAATATTTTTGTACATAATAACGAATTTACAGAAGCCGGCCTCATCGAGAACCTTGCACAGACCTGTTCTTCAATTCTTGGGCAAAGCTTCTTTGAAAATCCTGGTGCAGAGACAAAAGTAATAGGCTTTATTACTTCAATTAAGAAAACTGAAATCTTTGACCTTCCAAAAGTGGGCGATACCATTATTTCCAGAGCCTCATTGCTCTCCCAGTTTGGAAACATTTGTAATATCTTCTGTGAAACCTTTCACAATGATAAAATTTTGATCAGAGCTGAAATCAATTTATTTATTCAGGAAATAAAAAACTGACACGATGAAAAAACACGACCTTCCACAAGACGAAAGCAATCTTAAATCCGCAAACATGACCGAAGTTCTGTATGTAACGGATGAAAATGACAATTATACTACCGCCAACAGTATTGGATGGGATGCCAAAAAAGCGGCGCTCGAAGAATCGATGGAACTTATTAATGAGCGTATTGAAGAAGCCAGAAAAAATGTTGCCCAAAATATTGTAAGTCCGATCATCTACTTCATGGAACTGAATAAGATGGACCTGCAGGTTCTTGCAGCCTACGTCGGAATGTGGCAATGGCGGGTAAAAAGACACGGAAAACCCAAAATATTTAAAACACTAAGTGACTCTACCCTTAAAAAATATGCTGATACATTCGGTATTACAGTAGACGAACTGAAAAATTTCAACGGAAAGTAAATTATCGTTGAAAAGTAATAAACCAAGCTAAGAATGAAAATTAATTTTGAACACCATCAGACTGCGCATTGCGAAAATGGGGTGGCTTCCAATTTGTTATTAAACAGAGGGCTGAAACTCAGTGAGCCTATGATTTTCGGGATCGGATCCGGCCTGTTCTTTGTTTACCTTCCTTTCTTAAAGGTAAATTTCGCGCCCGGTTTCAGCTATCGCCCCATGCCCGGAGCTATTTTCAGCAAAGCCGCAAAAAGACTGGGAATTAAAATTAAAAGGCTTAAATTCTCAAATCCACAGGAAGCTCAGAAAGCGCTTGAAAAAAACCTGGAAAACAATATTCCGACAGGACTTCAGGTAGGTGTTTTCAACCTTACCTATTTTCCGGAGGAATATAAATTCCATTTCAATGCGCACAATCTTGTCGTTTACGGAAAAGAAGACGGAAAATTCCTGATCAGTGATCCCGTAATGGATTATGTAACCACCCTCAGTGAAGCCGAGCTGGAAAAGGTAAGATACGCCAAAGGAGCACTTCCTCCCAAAGGACATATGTACTATCCTACTTATATTCCGGAACAGATCCATCTTGAAGAAGCGATTAAAAAAGGAATCAAAGACACCTGCAAAAACATGCTTGCTCCCGTACCAATCATTGGGATAAAAGCCATGAGATGGGTTGCCAGAAGCATCCCGAAATGGGCTGAAAAAAAAGGCACAAAAACAACCAACCATTATTTGGGGCAGCTGATCCGCATGCAGGAAGAAATAGGAACCGGAGGAGGAGGCTTTAGGTTTATTTATGGTGCTTTCTTACAGGAAGCGGCTGTTATTCTCAAAAATGAAGAATTAAAAGAACTGTCGAAAGAAATCACCATGATCGGTGACCTCTGGAGAGATTTTGCAGTGGATATTGCCCGGGTTTATAAAAACAGGAATTCAAAAAGCGATATCTATAACAACCTTTCCAAATCAATGCTTCACATTGCAGATCTGGAAGAAGCTTTTTATAAAAAACTGAGAAAAGCAATATAACGTGGAAGATTTCATAGAAATAAAAAACTTGTACAAAAAATACAAAACTGCAGAAGACTTTTCTGTAAATGATATTTCGTTGAATATCGCCAAAAATGAAATCTACGGAATTCTCGGACCCAATGGAGCCGGAAAAACCACGCTTATTTCCATACTTTCGGGATTGATTAAACCTACATCGGGACAATTTACCATTGACGGATTGTCGCCTCAGAAAAACGGCTTTAAACTAAGACAGATCATCGGGATTGTTCCCCAGGAATATGCTTTATACCCTACTCTGACGGCACGAGAAAACTTAATGTTCTTCGGGAGTTTATATGGCTTAGGCCATAAAAAGCTAAAAACAGCAATTGATGAATCGCTGGAAATTATGGGACTGTCAAAATTTGCCGATAAAAAAGTGGAACAATTTTCCGGAGGAATGAAACGCCGCTGCAACCTCATCGCAGGAACCCTTCACAACCCTAAAGTATTATTTTTAGATGAACCTACGGTAGGTGTAGACGTACAGTCTAAAAAAGCAATTATTGATCATCTTTTAGAACTGAATAAAAAAGGAACCTGTATTATTTACACTTCACATCACCTTTCGGAAGCTGAAGAATTCTGTACCAAAATTGCCATTATCGATCATGGTAAAATTCATGCGGTAGGAACACCGGAAGAACTGGTGAACAGGGTTTCCAATGCCGAAAACTTAGAAGATGTTTTTATTTCATTAACCGGAAAAGAATTACGAGATGTTGTTGTATAAACTGTGGCGAAGCTTTATTAAAGAAATCCTTTTGCTGAAAAGAGATATTGGAGGAATCGTCATCATTTTCGTGATGCCTTTACTTCTGATTATTACCATTACCTTAATTCAGGATTCTACCTTTAAAAATATGGAAGGGTCCAAAATCCCGATCCTTTTTATTGATAATGATAAATCTGAAATTTCAGAAAATATAAAAAAACAGCTTGAAAACAGTAAAACATTTGAGCTGCTGACCGATTTTAGTGAAAAATCTGCCGAGGAAGCCGTGTTTGGAGGAGAATACCAGATGGCCATTGTTATTCCTAAAAATTTAACGAAAGACATCAACTCCAATATTGATTCTAAGGTTCAGTCTATTGTTAGCTCATTCGGGTTGGAAACAGATTCTACCACTGCAAAGAAAGAAATTTCAAAAGCCAAAGATATCCGTCTTTATTTCGATCCCGCAACCAATATCAGCTTCAAAAACAATGTGATGAATGCGGTGAATAAAATGGTTTTTGAAATCGAAAATAAAAAAATATACAAAGCATTCCAGGATCAGCTGGGAACTACCGAAGATCTAAAAAACAACAGTCTGATTGCCTTTAAAGAAATCACTCCGAAAAAAGGCAATATGGATGTGCTGCCGAATTCTGTTCAGCATAATGTTCCGGCGTGGGCGCTGTTTGCGATTTTCTTTATCGTTGTTCCGTTGTCTATCAATTTGGTTAAAGAAAAAAGCCAGGGAACCAGTGTACGGGCGAGAATAAGCCCTACTCCCTATTTCATTCATATTTTAGGAAAAACATTTACCTATCTTATCATTTGCGTCATTCAGTTTTTGCTGATGGTTGCCGTAGGAATTTATCTTTTCCCATACATGGATCTTCCGCAGTTTGATGTGAGCGGAAAGATGTTTCCGTTAATTATCGTTACCATCTTCGCCGGATTAGCGGCGATTGGTTTTGGGGTTTTACTGGGAACTGTTGCAGATACCCAGGAACAGTCGGCTCCGTTTGGGGCAACTTCCGTGGTAGTTTTGGCAGCCATTGGCGGAATTTGGGTTCCTGTTTTCCTGATGCCTGAATTTATGCAGACCATCGCCAAGTTTTCTCCCATGAATTGGGGTCTTAATGCCTATTATGACATTATTTTAAGAAACAGCGGAATCGGTGGTATTGCAAAAGAGATCATTTTCTTATTTTTATTTTATGTAGCAATGGTTACTATTTCATTATTTTACGAAAGAAAACAAAATGCAGTTTAGTTTTAACCACAAAGGTCACTAAGATTTTTCACTAAGAGCACAAATAAATGAACTATTTGAAAGCATAGAAATAATTTTTGTGTTCTTAGTGAAATACTTTGTGTTTCTTGTGGTTAAAATAAAATCTAAAAAACACAAATAATATGAATGAAAATGAAGTTTCGAAAGTTATCTTTGATGCAGGATTAAAAGTTCATCGCCAACTTGGAGCTGGACTTTTAGAAAGCGCATACGAAGAATGTCTGTACTATGAGTTACAGAAATCCGGATTACTGACAGAAAAACAGAAACCAATGCCATTAATTTATGATGACATAAAACTTGACATTGGCTATAGGATTGATTTATTGGTTGAGAGAAAAGTCGTTGTTGAAATAAAATCCGTAGAATCATTAAATGAAATTCATATTGCTCAAGTTTTAACGTATTTAAAATTAAGCAATTGTAAATTGGGTTTATTGATTAATTTTAACTCAGTTTTATTTAAAAATGGTGTTAAAAGACTAATCAACGGAACGATATAAAATTTAGAATATTCATTGTGAACATTGTGTATAACTTTGTGAACCTTGTGTTAAAACGAAACAAAATGCAGTCTAAAGACAATATATTAACCTGTACCGAGCAAGTTCGGGTGCGATTCAATGAAACAGACCCGCTGGGGATTGTTTGGCACGGCCACTACATCGTTTACTTTGAAGACGGAAGAGAAGCTTTCGGAAGACAGCATGGTTTAACCTATCTCGATATTCAGAAGGCTGGTTATGTAACACCAATCGTTAAAAGTACCTGTGAACATTTTCTCCCGTTAAAATATGGTGAGACATTTACGATTGTAACAACCTTCGTTAATTCGGTATCAGCGAAACTAATATATAAATACGAACTTTTTAACGAAGATCATCAGTTGGTTTGTTCCGGAGAAACCATCCAGGTTTTCCTGGATTCCGATAATAACTTATGCCTCTACAATCCTGAGTTTTTTCAGGCATGGAAGGATAAAATGGGATTGCCATGAAGAAAATTTATATCACCGATTACAACTGCATCACGCCATTAGGTTTTGATGTCTCTTCCAACTGGAATGCTCTTCTGGAAGGAGAATCCGGCGTTGCACTGCATAAAGTCATAGAGAATCAAGAACCTTTTTACGCTTCCAAAATTAATTCTGAAAAACTGGAAGAGGAATTTACCAAACATTTCGAATCCGTACAGAACAACAATTTTACAAGGCTGGAAAAAATATTTCTGCTAAGCTTAAAACCTTTGGTTGAAAGACATGCAATTTCAGAAGAAACAGCTTTTATCTTATCAACCACCAAAGGAAATATCAGTTTATTAAAAAATAAAAACACTTTGCCGGAAGGCGTTTTCCTTTCGGACTTAGCTCAAAAAATTTCGGATTTTTTTGGATTTAAAACCAAGCCAATTGTAGTCTCCAATGCTTGTGTTTCCGGAGTGATGGCGCTCGCTGTTGCAAAAAGCATGATCTTGTCCGGAAAATATAACGATGCTTTTGTTATTGCAGGAGACGAAATTTCAGAATTTGTCATCTCTGGCTTCAATTCTTTTCAGGCAATCGGAACAGAAATCTGTAAACCTTATGATAAAAACCGTGACGGAATCAATCTTGGTGAAGCGGCCGCGGCAGTGTATATCACATCAGAGACAGGTAAAAACGAAAAATTTAGTTTTAAAATTTCAGGAGACTCGGCAATCAACGATGCTAACCATATTTCCGGACCATCAAGAACCGGTGATGGCTTATATGCAAGCATTAAAAACGCGATGACGGAAGCACAGGTTTCAGCAGAGCAAATTGATTTTATTTCCGCTCACGGCACCGCCACGATCTATAATGATGAGATGGAAGCTATCGCTTTCAACCGTGCGGAGCTGCAGAATATTCCGTTGCATAGTTTAAAGGCCTATTACGGGCATTGTTTAGGAGCATCCGGGTTACTGGAAACGATTATTTCTATGGAAAGCGCTTTGAAAAATACATTAATCCCATCAAAAAATTTTGAAGACATCGGAACTTCTCAATCTTTGAATATTATTAAAGAAAACCAGCCTGCAGAAATCAGATATATTCTGAAAACAGCTTCAGGTTTTGGAGGATGTAATGCGGCAGTTGTTTTGGAAAAGTGTAAAGAATAATTCGTAATTTTGATAGACTTAAAGGTTTGAAAAATGGGCTCTACAATAGAAATCAGAAAAAGAATTCACGAATTCATCGACATTGCGGATGAAAGAATTTTAAGAATCATCAACAGCATTATTGATGCAGAAGAAGATTCAGAACTAGAATCTTCAGAATATCCACAAGTTCCGGATTATATTTATGACCGAATTGAAGAAGAACGTGGAAAATATTTAAGTGGTGAACTTAAAACTTCTTCGTGGGAAGAAGTAAAAGAAAGACTGATGAAAAATTTATGATTTATCAAATTTCTTTATCTCCAAATGCAGAAGCTGATCTTC
>Ga0308161_1001107_pt1 | contig 34738 bp, 26 predicted proteins | sample PhyFR2_FD_201034 | JGI IMG/M metagenome (GOLD analysis project Ga0308161, IMG submission 201034) | Phyllosphere microbial communities from UC Gill Tract Community Farm, Albany, California, United States - DLSLF.R2 | ecosystem: Host-associated > Plants > Phyllosphere > Unclassified | place: USA...
GCAGGCTTGAATCCGTGGGTAACCCGGCAGGACGCCGGGTTAGCCGCGCTGGGCCATGGATGGCCCATCGCGGCGGCCCACGGATTCAAGCCGGAGTGAGGGCACACCGAGCCCAGGCGAGGTGCCGAGTGTTGGGGCAAGAGCCCTTTGGTTACTTTGGGGCTCTTTTCCAAAGTGACCCGCCGTAAGGGCGGAACCAATATCAGCCATTACCCAAATAACGGATATGTCCCCAACCCAGCCCGACTACCGGCTCTTGTAAGAAATTTCCCACAAGAGTACAAATGTACTCCATGACAACCCTGACCCCCCGCCGCACCGCCATCCTGACCTTCATCCGCGACCGCATCGCGCAACAAGGCCAGCCTCCCAGCCTCGCCGAGATCGCCGAGGCGTTCGGCTTCGCCTCCCGCAGCGTCGCGCGTAAACACGTCGTGGCCCTGACCGAAGCCGGCTTCATCGAGGTCAACCCCAACCAGGCGCGCGGTATCCGCCTGCTCAACCAACCCGCGCGCCCAGAGTGGCTGGACGTGCCCGTGCTCGGCCGAGTCGCCGCCGGCCTGCCCATCGGCGCCGACGCCGAAGTGCACAGCCGCCTGCAACTCGACCCAGGCACTTTCGCGAAAACCCCCGATTACCTGCTGCGCGTGCAGGGCGACTCGATGATCGAAGACGGTATCCTCGACGGCGACCTGGTCGGCGTACGCCGCAGTGCCGAGGCGTTGAACGGGCAGATCGTGGTGGCGCGCCTGGATGGCGAAGTCACCATCAAGCGTTTCGAACGCAGTGGCGACTTCGTGCGCCTGCTGCCGCGCAACCCCGCGTATCAACCCATCGTGGTGGGCCCTGACCAGGACCTGGCCATCGAAGGGGTGTTCTGCGGCCTGGTGAGGCAAGGCTGATGGGCGCCGTCGTTGCCCTGGATGCGCTGTTCAATGGCGGCCGCGTCTGGAAGGGCCGGCCGGTCGCGCCGCCGGCCAGCGTGCATCCCACCGGGCTGGCTGCGCTGGATGCGGTGCTGCCCAGCGGCGGTTGGCCGGAATCGGCCTTGAGTGAAATCCTTATGGCCAAGGAGGGCATCGGCGAATTGCAACTGGTGCTGCCGACCCTGGCACGCTTGTCAAAGGCGGGGGAGCGGATTGTGCTGGTGGCGCCGCCCTACACGCCGTATCCCCACGCGTGGCAGAACGCCGGCGTGGATGTGCGTCAGCTCTCGGTGATCCAGGCCGAGGAGCGCGACGCGCTGTGGGCCGTGGAGCAGTGCCTGCGCTCCGGCAGTTGCGGCGCGGTGCTGTGCTGGCCGCGCAAGGCCGATGACCGGGCGTTGCGGCGCTTGCAGGTGGCGGCGGAAACCGGCCAGACCCTGGCGTTTGCCTGGCGCGCCCTGGGTGAGGCGATCAACGCATCACCTGCGGCCCTGCGTCTGGCAGTCGAGGCAAAACCCGCGCAAGTGCGGGTGATCAAGTGCCGTGGCGGCTTGGCACATCCGGCGCCGATTGCGCTGGCCGGGCATTGAGGTTGCCATGCGCTGGGTGTGTATTGTCTTCCCGCAATTGGCGCTGGACGGGGTGCAGCGTGTGCACCCCGAGCCCGACCAACCCCTCGCACTGCTGGCCGGCACGCCGCAGCGGCGCGTACTGCAAACCGTCAACGAGGCCGCCCGCGCCCTGGGCCTGCGTCCGGGCCTTTCCCTGACGGCGGCCCATGCCCTGGCCAAGACCTTTGCCAGCGCCGAATACGACCCCGTGGAAATCGAACGCTGGCAGCAGTTCCTGGCAGCCTGGGCCTATCGCTTCAGCTCCCAGGTCAGTGTGCATTACCCGCGTGCGTTGCTGTTCGAGATCGAATCGAGCCTGGGCCTGTTCGGGCCCTGGCCGCAGTTCGAAGCGCGCTTGCGCCAGGAATTGACCGAACTGGGCTTTCGTCACCGCATCGTCGCCGCGCCCAACCCGGCGGCGGCGCGGGTGCTGGCCAATATCTACGATGGCATGGCCATCGACGATGAGGCGTTGATGCAGGCCCTGGCACCGCTGCCCATCGACCGCGCCGGCCTTGAACCTCAGGCCGCTATCGCCTTGTCACGCATGGGCCTGCGCACCCTGGCCCAAGTGCAAGCCTTGCCCCGGCACACCCTGGCGCGGCGCTTTGATGCCGGCCTGCTCAAACACCTGGATGCATTGACGGGGCAACGCCCACTGGCCCTGGGGTTTTACCAGCCGCCGGACCAGTTCGATGTGCGCATCGAATTGAATTTCGACGTGCAGTCCCACCAGGCGCTGCTGTTTCCGCTGCGACGCTTGACCGCTGATCTATCCGCCTTCCTCTGCGGGCGCGACAGTGGCGTGCAGCGTTTCGACCTGCACCTGGAACACGCCCAGATCCCGGACAGCGTGATCAAGGTCGGCCTGCTCAGCGCCGAGCGCGAACCGGCGATGCTGTTCGAACTGGCCCGTGGGCGCCTGGAACAGGTGCAAGTCACCGCGCCGGTACGCGGTTTTCGCCTGGTGGCCCAGGACCTGCCGGTGTTTGTGCCGCAGCGCCAGGACCTGTTCGACGACCGCCCGCAACAGACCCTGCCCTGGGAGCAACTGCGCGAACGCCTGCGCGCACGCCTGGGGGATGAGGCCGTGCAAGGCCTGCGTTTTCATGCCGACCACCGCCCCGAGTGCGCCTGGCAAGCAACCGCTGACAGTCGCCCATGCCCGACCTTGAACAAGGTGCAACGCCCCGGCTGGCTGCTCAGCGAACCCACCTTGCTGGCCGAGCAGGGCGTGCAGATCCTGATGGGCCCGGAACGTATCGAATCCGGCTGGTGGGACGGCGCCGATATTCGCCGCGACTATTACCTGATCCAGACCCGCGCCGGCCAGCGAGGCTGGGCCTACCGCAGCGTGGGGCAGGGCGATGGCTTGTGGCTGCAAGGTTGGTTTGCATGAGCTACGCCGAGCTGCATTGCCTGTCCAACTTCAGTTTTCAGCGCGGCGCGTCCAGTGCGCTTGAGCTGTTCGAGCGGGCCAAACGCCAGGGCTACAGCGCGTTGGCGATCACCGATGAATGCACCTTGTCGGGCATCGTGCGGGCCTGGCAGGCGGCGAAGGCGGTGGAGTTGCCGCTGATTATCGGCAGCGAAGTGCGCATCGAAAACGGCCCGAAACTGGTGCTGCTGGTGGAAAACCTCAGCGGCTACCAGCAACTATGCCGCCTGATCACCCTGGCGCGACGGCGTGCCGAAAAAGGCCACTACCGCCTGCTGCACGAGGACTTCGATCAACCCCTCAATGGCCTGCTGGCGCTCTGGGTCGCCGACGACAGCGACACCCAGGCCTCGATCCAATGGCTGCGTCGCACCTTCGCCGAGCGCCTGTGGTTGGCGGTGCACCTGCATTGCGGCCAGGACGATGGGCGCTATCTGGAGCAGCGCCTGCACCTGGCCGCCAGCTTGAATATCCCGGCAGTGGCCTGCGGCGATGTGCATATGCATGCACGCGGCCGCCGTGCCCTGCAAGACACCATGACCGCCATCCGCCATCACGTCCCGGTGGCCGAAGCCGGCACGCGCCTGCACCCCAATGGCGAGCGGCATCTGCGCGGTCTTGAGGCCCTGAGTGCGCTGTACCCCCAAGCCTTGCTTGATGAAACCCTGGCCATTGCCCGCCGCTGCACCTTCGACCTCGGCCAGTTGCGTTATCACTACCCGCGAGAGCTGGTGCCCGCAGGGCATGACGCCAAATCCTGGCTGCGCGCGGTTACCGAGGAAGGCATCGCCCTGCGCTGGCCTCACGGTATCGACGCCAAGACCTTGCAGCAGATCAATAACGAACTGGAACTGATCAGCGAGCTGGGCTACGAAAGCTACTTCCTCACGGTGCATGACATTGTGCGTTTCGCCCGCAGCCGCTCGATCCTGTGCCAGGGCCGTGGCTCGGCGGCCAACTCGGCGGTGTGTTTTGCCTTGGGCATCACCGAGATCAACCCGAGCCTGATGAATACGCTGTTCGAGCGCTTCCTGTCCCGGGAGCGCAACGAGCCGCCGGATATCGACGTGGACTTCGAACACGAACGCCGCGAAGAAGTGCTGCAGTACGTATTCCAGCGCTACGGCCGCACCCGCGCAGCGCTGACGGCGGTGGTCAGCAGCTACCACGCCGCCGGCGCGGTGCGTGATGTGGCCAAGGCCCTCGGGCTGCCGCCGGACCAGATCAACGCCCTGGCCGACTGCTGCGGGCGCTGGAGTGACGATGCGCCGCCCTTGGAACGCCTGCGTGAAGGCGGCTTCGACCCGGACAGCCCGATCCTGCGCCGGGTGCTCACGCTCACCCGGCAACTGATCGGCTTTCCCCGGCACCTGTCCCAGCACCCCGGCGGTTTCGTGATTTCCGAATACCCGCTGGACACCCTGGTGCCGGTGGAAAACGCGGCCATGGCCGAGCGCACCATCATTCAATGGGACAAGGACGATCTGGATGCCGTGGGCCTGCTCAAGGTGGATATCCTCGCCTTGGGCATGCTCAGTGCGATCCGCCGCTGCTTCGATCTGCTGCGCCGCCATCGCAATCTCGACCTGGCGCTGGCGACGATCCCCAAGGAAGACCCGGCCACCTACGCGATGATCAGCAAGGCCGACACCATCGGCGTCTTCCAGATCGAGTCGCGGGCGCAGATGTCGATGTTGCCCCGGCTCAAGCCGCAGACTTTTTATGACCTGGTGATCGAGGTCGCTATCGTCCGGCCTGGCCCGATCCAGGGCGGCATGGTGCATCCGTATCTACGACGGCGTAATAAGGAAGAGCCCACGACCTATCCATCGCCGGAATTGAAAACGGTGCTGGAGCGCACCCTGGGCATTCCGTTGTTCCAGGAACAAGTGATGCAGATCGCCATGGTCGCCGCCGACTACGGTCCTGGTGAGGCCGACCAGCTGCGCCGTTCCATGGCCGCCTGGAAACGTCACGGCGGCCTGGAGCCGCATCAGGCACGCCTGCGCACCGGCATGCTGAAAAACGGCTACACCGAAGAATTTGCCGCGCAGATTTTCGAGCAGATCAAGGGCTTTGGCAGCTATGGCTTTCCCGAGTCCCACGCGGCCAGTTTCGCGTTGCTGACCTACGCCAGTTGCTGGCTCAAATGCCACGAGCCCGCGGCATTTGCCTGTGCGCTGATCAACAGTTGGCCCATGGGGTTCTACAGCCCGGACCAGATCCTGCAGGACGCTCGGCGCCATCGCTTGCAGATTCGCCCGGTGGATGTGCAGGCCAGCGACTGGGATTGCAGCCTGGAACCCATCGACGGCCAGCAACCGGCGATCCGCATGGGCTTGCGCATGATCGCGGGGTTTCGTGAGGAGGATGGACGGCGCATCGAGGCCGCCCGTCATGGCCAGGGTTTCAGCGACATTGCCGACCTGGACCGACGCGCCGGTCTGGACGCCCGTGCTCAGGCGTTATTGGCCGATGCAGGCGCCTTGCGTGCCTTGGCCGGCAACCGGCACCAGGCGCGCTGGGACGTGGCGGGGGTGCACAAACAGTTGGGGCTGTTCGCCGGGCTGCCCAGCCCCGACGAAGCTGTGGTCACGTTGCCCACGCCGACGGTCGGCGAAGACGTGCAGGCGGATTACGCCACCGTCGGTACCACCCTCGGCCCACATCCGCTGGCGTTGTTGCGCGAGGCGTTGCGCCAGCGGCGTTGTCGCAGTTCCCGCGAGCTGATGGCGGTGGAGCATGGGCGCAATGTGAGTGTCGCGGGGTTGGTCACGGGGCGGCAGCGCCCAGGTACCGCCAGCGGTGTGACCTTTGTGACCCTGGAGGACGAGTTCGGCAACCTCAACGTGGTGGTCTGGCGCGACCTGGCCGAACGTCAGCGCCAGGCGCTGGTGGGGTCACGGCTGCTCAAGGTGGATGGGCGCTGGGAAGCGGTCGGCGAAGTGCGGCACCTGATTGCCGGGCGTCTCACCGACCTCACGCCATTGCTGGACGGCATGCAGGTGCGCAGCCGGGATTTTCACTGAGGTGCTCCCAAATTTATACCAGATGAAACCATCTGCGCCGTGTAAGCTCCAAAAATGGCGACTGTCCTCTCTTCTGCACTGAGCCGAACCATGCAATTTCTATCCAACCCCCATGGCTGTGACGGTTGGGCCGGTGAAATGGCCCAACGTATTCGTGCGTTCGATTGGTCGACCACCGACCTTGGCCCCATTGACCAGTGGTCCACCAGCCTGGCCTGCACCGTGCAGATGATGCTCGCGTCGCCGGTACCCATGGTGATGTTGTGGGGGCGGGCCGGCTACATGATCTACAACGACAGTTATTCGACGTTTGCCGGTGGCCGGCACCCGTACCTGCTGGGTACGCCGGTGGAGCTGGGCTGGCCGGAAGTGGCCGACTTCAACCGCCACGTGGTGGACACCTGCCTGGCCGGCGGCACCCTGTCGTTCAATAACAAAGACCTGGTGCTGCTGCGCAACGGCCAGCCGGAAACGGTGTGGCTGGACCTGTATTACAGCCCCGTCGCCGGTGATAACCAGCAACCGGCCGGGGTGCTGGCGATTGTGGTCGAGACCACCGAACTGGTGAAGTCTGAACAGGTGCGCCAGGAACTTACCCATAACCTCGAACAACGGGTGGCCGCTGAAGTGCAGGCCCGCTCCGCTGCCGAGGACCAGTTGCGCCAATCGCAAAAGCTCGAAGCCATCGGCGGCCTCACCGGCGGCGTGGCGCACGACTTCAATAACCTGCTGCAAGTGATCGCCGGCAACCTGCACCTGCTGGCCCGCCATGAGCCGGACAATGCCCAGGTGCAGCGCCGCGTCAGCGCGGCCATTGCGGCGGTGGAGCGCGGGGCCAAGCTGTCGGCGCAGTTGCTGGCCTTTGCCCGGCGCCAGCCGTTGTCGCCGGCGGTGTACAACCCGCAACGCATCTATGCTGGCCTTGGCGAACTGCTGCAGCGTGCGTTGGGTGAAACCATTCATATCGATGTGCAGTTGCCCCAGGATTCCTGGCACATCAACGTCGACCGCAACCAGTTGGAAAATGCGCTGCTCAACCTGGCGATCAATGCCCGCGATGCCATGAAAGGCGAGGGCGTGATCCGCATCAGTGGCGAAAACATCATCCTTAACCCCGGCGACTGCATTGGTAAAAGCATCAGCCCCGGGGAATATGTACGCCTGGCGGTCACCGATACCGGCGTGGGTATGCCGCCGGCGATCCAGGCCAAGGTGTTCGAGCCGTTCTTCACCACCAAGCGCGACGGCCACGGCACCGGCCTGGGCTTGAGCATGGTGTTCGGCTTTGTGCGCCAAAGCGGTGGACATGTCGACGTCAGCAGCGAAGAAGGCCAGGGCACCGTGGTGCAGTTGTACTTCCCGCGCTGCCTGGGCGAGGAATGCCTTGAGGGGGCAGCCGAGCCGGTCGAGTCGGTCGGCGGCCAGGAAACCATCCTGGTGGTCGAAGACAACGAAGGCGTGCGCCTGACTGTGGTGGATGTGCTCGAACAATCGGGCTATACGGTCATCACCGCCGAAGATGGCGACCAGGCCATGTTGAAGCTTAAAACCGGCCTGCAACCCGAGCTGATTTTTACCGACGTGGTCATGCCCGGCCGCGTTAAAAGTACCGACCTGGCCGCCTGGGCCCGTGCACAAACCCCTCCAGTGCCGGTGCTGTTCACTTCCGGCCACACCCGCGACATCCTCTCCAGCAACCACCTGCTGAGCCCCGACATTCATCTGCTGAGCAAGCCCTACAGCCCCGAAGCCCTGACGCTACGGGTGCGCAGCGTGCTCACCGCACGATAAGGTTGACCATGACTTCACAGCGCAACATCCCTGCGATCACTGCCCAGCGCCCAGGCTTTGTAAGGGTGCGTGGCGCCCGCGAGCACAACCTGCAAAACGTTGACGTGGACATTCCCCGTGATGCCCTGGTGGTGTTTACCGGCGTGTCCGGTTCGGGCAAGTCGTCCCTGGCGTTTTCCACGGTGTATGCCGAGGCCCAGCGGCGCTACTTTGAATCGGTGGCACCGTATGCGCGGCGTCTGATCGACCAGGTCGGCGTGCCCGACGTGGACAGCATCGAAGGCCTGCCACCCGCCGTGGCCCTGCAACAGCAGCGCGGTACGCCGAGTGCGCGGTCTTCGGTGGGCAGCGTCACCACCTTGTCGAGCCTGATCCGCATGCTCTACTCCCGCGCCGGCAGCTACCCGGCGGGGCAAGCGATGCTGTATGCCGAGGATTTTTCGCCGAACCTGCCCCAGGGCGCGTGCCCCGAGTGTCACGGCCTGGGCCGCGTGTATGAAGTGACCGAGGCGCTGATGGTGCCCGATCCTTCATTGACCATTCGCCAGCGTGCGGTGGCGTCCTGGCCGTTGGCGTGGCAGGGCCAGAACCTGCGCGACATCCTGGTGACCCTGGGCTATGACGTGGATATCCCATGGCGCGACCTGCCGAAAAAGCAGCGCGACTGGATCCTCTTTACTGAAGAAACCCCCACCGTCCCGGTGTATGCCGGTTTCACCCCGGAGCAAACCCGCGAGGCGCTCAAACGCAAGCTGGAGCCCAGTTACCAGGGCACGTTCAGTGGCGCACGGCGCTACATCCTGCACACCTTCAGCCACACCCAGAGCGCGCTGATGAAAAAGCGTGTGTCGCAGTTCATGCAAGGCAGCGCCTGCCCGCTGTGTGAAGGCAAACGGCTGACCAGGGCGGCGCTGTCGGTGAAGTTTGCCGGGGTGGATATTGGCGAATTATCCCAGTTGTCGTTGGCGCAGTTGGCCGACCTGCTGCGGCCGGTGACGGCGGGGCAGGACACGATGAAGCTGTCGGTGGAGAAACGCCTGGCCGCCCAACGTATCGCCCAGGACCTGCTGGAGCGGGTCAGCACCTTGATCGAATTGGGCCTGGGCTATCTGTCCCTGGAGCGCAGCACGCCGACCTTGTCGTCCGGGGAGTTGCAGCGTCTGCGCCTGGCCACTCAATTGGGCTCGCAGTTGTTTGGGGTGATCTATGTGCTGGATGAGCCCTCGGCGGGCCTGCATCCGGCGGATGGCGAGGCGTTGTTCAGCGCGCTTGAACGTCTGAAGGCCGCCGGCAATTCACTGTTTGTAGTGGAGCATGACCTGGAAACCATGCGCCGCGCCGACTGGCTGATCGATGTCGGCCCGGCCGCCGGTGAGCATGGCGGGCATGTGCTGTACAGCGGGCCGCCTGCGGGGCTGGCTGACGTGCAGGCATCCCAGACCCGTGAGTATTTGTTTGCCGAGCGGCGCGCGTTAGATCCATCTCGGCGCGAACCCAACGGCTGGTTGAAATTGGAAGGTGTGACGCGCAATAACCTCAACGATCTGAGCGTGGATTTCCCCTTGGGTTGCTTCACCTCGGTGACCGGTATTTCCGGCTCGGGCAAGTCCAGCCTGGTCAGCCAGGCGCTCCTGGAATTGGTAGGCAGTGGCCTCGGGCGCGTGGTGGAAAACGACGAAGAACCGAGCCTGGAAGATGACACGCCGCACACCAGTGGCGGGCGTATCAGCGCCGGCCTGGAACAGATCCGCCGCCTGGTGCAGGTGGATCAGAAACCCATTGGCCGTACGCCGCGCTCGAATCTCGCGACCTACACCGGGCTGTTCGACAACGTGCGCAAACTGTTCGCCGCCACGCCGGCAGCCAAGAAGCGCCAGTACGATGCGGGCCAGTTCTCCTTCAACGTCGCCAAGGGCCGTTGCCCGAACTGCGAAGGCGAGGGCTTTGTCAGCGTCGAGTTGCTCTTTATGCCCAGCGTGTACGCACCGTGCCCGACGTGCCACGGCGCACGCTACAACCCCGAGACCTTGGCAATCAAATGGCAAGGCCTGAGCATCGCTCAGGTGCTGGGTTTGACCGTCGAGCAGGCCGTCGAGGTCTTTGCCGAGCAGCCAGGGGTGCTGCGCTCGTTGCAGGTGCTGCGGGATATCGGACTGGGTTACCTGAGGCTGGGCCAGCCGGCCACCGAACTGTCCGGTGGTGAGGCGCAGCGCATCAAATTGGCCACCGAGCTGCAACGCAATGCCCGTGGCGCGACCTTGTATGTGTTGGATGAGCCGACAACCGGGTTGCACCCGAGGGATGTGGATCGCCTGCTCAGCCAGCTCAATCATTTGGTGGATGCAGGGCACACCGTGGTGGTGGTCGAGCATGAAATGCGCGTGGTGGCCCAGAGTGACTGGGTAATCGATATCGGGCCTGGGGCAGGGGATTTGGGCGGGCAAGTCGTTGCCAGCGGCACGCCGCAAAAAGTTGCCAAGAGCAAGAAGAGCCGCACCGCGCCGTTCCTTGCTCGCGAGCTGACCTGACCGCCATCGGGGGGCAAGCCCCCTCCCACAGGGTGATCAGTGGCCGGCCAGGTCGATTTGTTGCTTGGCCTGTTTCACCACATGCTCAACCGTAAACCCAAACTTCTCCTGCAACTTGGCCAACGGCGCCGACGCCCCGAAGCTGTTCATCACGACCTTGGCGCCGGTCTGGCCGACATAGCGGTCCCACCCCAAAGGCCCGGCCTGTTCCACCACTACCCGCGCTTTCACCGCCGGCGGCAACACGCTGTCGCGATAGGCCTGGTCCTGTTCTTCGAACAACTCCCAGCTCGGCATCGAGACCACCTGCGCGGCAATCCCTTCCTTCTTGAGTTGCTCATAAGCGGCTACTGCAAGGCTGACTTCACTGCCCGTGCCGATCAGGATCACCTGGGGTTCATCCGCCCCCGCCAGTACATAGGCGCCTTTTGCGGCTCCGGAGGCCGGGGCATAGTGCGTGCGATCCAACGTCGGCAGCGGCTGGCGCGACAGCACCACACAGCTTGGCCGGTTGGTTTGCGCCAGGGCAACTTTCCATAGCTCCAGGGTTTCATTGGCATCGCCCGGTCGCAGGGTCAGCAACCCCGGCGTGGCACGCAACTGCGTCAGGTGTTCGATGGGCTGGTGCGTCGGCCCATCCTCACCCACGCCGATGGAGTCGTGGGTAAACACGAACACCACCGGCAGTTCCATGATTGCCGCCAGGCGGATCGGCGGTTTCATGTAGTCGCTGAACACCAGGAAGGTCGAGGTGTACGGGCGCAGGTACGACAGGGCCATGCCATTGGCGATGGCGCCCATGGCGTGTTCGCGAATACCGAAATGCAGGTTGCGCCCGCTGTAGTCATCGGCGCTGAAACGCCCGGCGCCGTCGAAGGTGAGGTTGGTCTTGGTCGACGGCGACAAGTCCGCCGAGCCACCGAGCAGCCAGGGGATTTGCTGGGCGAAGGCATTCAGCACCTCGCCGCCCGCCGCCCGGCTGGCAACGCCCTTGGCATTGGCGGCAAAGTCCGGCAGGTCAGCCTGCCAGTGCTCGGGCATCTCCCCGGCGCGCATCCGCTGTAATTCATCGGCCAGTTGTGGGTCGAGACGCGACAGGGTCTGGTTCCACTGCTGGAACAACGGTTCGGCGCGGGCGTGCAGCGCATCCCGCAACAGCGTGCGCGCCTCATCCGGCACCAGGAAGCTGGAATCCTGCGGCCAGCCATACGCGGCCTTGGTCAGGCGGATTTCCTCGTCACCCAACGGCTCGCCATGGGCGGCGGCGGTGTTGTGCTTGTGGGGCGAGCCGTAGCCGATCACGCTGTCGACCACGATCAGGGTCGGCGCGCCAGTGTTCGCCTGGAAGGTCTCCAGGGCCGCGCTCAGTGCCTGCAAGTCATTGGCGTCGGTGACGTGCAAGGTGTGCCAGCCGTAGGCCTGGAAGCGCTTGATCACGTCTTCGCTGAACGCCAGTTCGGTGTGGCCTTCAATGCTGATGGTGTTGTTGTCATAGATCCAGCAGAGGTTATCCAGCTTTAAATGCCCGGCCATCGACGCCGCTTCGCTGCTGATGCCCTCCATCATGTCGCCGTCGCCGCACAGGGTGTAGACGTTGTAGTCGAACACCACCTGATCGTCGCGGTTGAAACGCTCGGCCAGCCATCGCTCGGCCATGGCCATGCCCACGCTGTTGGCGCACCCCTGGCCGAGGGGGCCGGTGGTGGTTTCCACGCCTGTGGTCATGCGGTATTCCGGATGCCCTGGGGTCTTGGAGTCGGCCTGACGGAACTGCTTGATATCGTCCAGGCTGATCGCGGGCTGCCCGGTGCGCTGGCCATGGGCATCAATCTCCACCACACCGGCCAGGTGCAGCAGCGAATACAACAGCATCGACGCATGCCCCACCGACAACACAAATCGGTCGCGGTTGGGCCAGTCGGGATGCTCGGGGTGATAGCGCAAGAACCGACTCCACAGGGTGTATCCCACCGGCGCCAGGCCCATGGGCGTGCCTGGGTGGCCGGAGTTGGCCTTCTGCACGGCGTCCATCGCCAGGGTGCGCAGTGTGTTGATGCATAGGGTGTCGACAGTGGTTGCGGCATAAGTCATGAAACCGGTCTCCCTCAAGTGACGATCTATTGTTGAGGGCAGTGCGTCGCGAAGGTTTGATCCCATTGCCATTGCCGCGACGAACGGGGATGTATTGAGCGCAAACATGACAAGACCTGCTGGAATGCGCTAGCGTCTGGTATGTAGGCCATTGATCAACTTGCGGAGGTACGTCATGCCAGTGAAACACGACCTGTATCAGGATCTGGGTTTGAGCAAGGAAGTCGTTCACGAACGCAGGGCGAGTGATAAACGTCTGGACTCGCTGCTCACGCAATACGCCGCTGCCGACGGGGAGGTGCTGCAGGCGGAGTCACGCAAGGCCGACGACATGGAGGTGGTGGCGCTGAAGAAGAAACGTCTGTCGATCAAAGACGAGATTGATCAGCTATTGAGTTAAGCCCAGACCGAGCCCCGTGGGGGAGCGAGCAAACTCGCTCCCGCCGTGGTTTACACCAGCAATGCCTGGATGCATTCATCCATCGACCGTTGCTGCGTCTCGCCGTACAACTGCAATTCATCGATAGTCCGGCGCCCCAAGGCCTTCTCGAATTGCGCCTGGTTTGAATGGGCTGCGTAGTGACTCTGCGCGGCATCGCCCAGGTTCGATTGAAAAATCCCCGCTGCACTCACCGGCAGAAAATCCTCATACACCAACGGCTCCACATCTACATGGCCGGCGGCGATCAGCGCTTGCAGTGTGCGTGGTTGATCGGCGTGGCCGCGTGCCGCCAGGCCTTTTTCCGTGGCGAAGTAGCGGAAGTACGCCAGGCCTTGCTCACGCATCTGGTCGTGGTTGTCCGGGAAGGCCTGGAAGTGCTGTTCCATCAACTGCATGTAGTGAGCGGCGTTGGATTCGTTGGGGAACGCGCCCAACTCGTCGCGGGCGGCGTTCAGCAACTGGTCGTAGAGGGCGCGGCCCTTGGGCGTGAGGGCGACGCCGCGTTGTTCGATTTCACCGAAGCGCGCACTGTGGCTGCCTTGGGCGTCGGTGAAGGCGATGGCTTCGTCGAGGGCCTTGAAGCTGGTCTGGCGCAGCAGGATCGGGCACTGGCGGCGCGGCGGGCCTTCGATCACGGCCTTGGGGGTGATGCCCTTGCCGGGCATGGCGGCCTGCACCTGGTCGATGTCCAGGGTGCGTGGGGTGAGGTGGTTGATATGCGGGCCCTTGAAAGCCACCACGTCGGCGATCAGGCGGTGTTGGTCGCTGAGTTGCTGGTATTGAGCGGCGGTGACGGTCGCCGAGTGGTGCCAGCGGAAGGTTTCCAGGGCCTGGCGGATAAATTCAGCGGCATCGGTGGCGTTGAGGCCGCCGTGTGTTTGCGCTTGTTCGATCAATTCCAAGGCGCCGCAGGTGAAGATCGAACGTTTGGCCAGTGCGCTTTCGGCGAAGGCGCGTAGCTCGGGGTTCTCAATCAGTTCCAGGCGCAGCAGTGAAGTGAACACTCGAAACGGGCTGGCTTGCAGCGCATGTTCATGCACCGCGCGAAACGCCGTGGAGTGCACCGGCACGCCGGCTGGCGTGAGGTCGTAGTAGCCCACCGGCTGCATGCCCATCACCGCAAACAGGCGGCTGATCGTGGCCAGTTCGGCCGCGGTGCCCAGGCGGATGGCGCCGTGGCGCTCCATGTCCAGGCGCTGGATTTCGCCGGTGCGTTGCAGCTGTTGCGCCAGGCCTGGCTGGCTGTCGAGCACGTGGCTGTTGGTCTCGGCCACCAGCTCCATCAGTGCCCCGTACAGGGGGACTTCGTCCCGGTACATATCGGACATGGCCTTGGAAAAGCCCTTGCGGATCTCGTCGGGGCTGACATGTGCGGCACTGGGCATAGAAAATTTCCTGATGACGGTGAAGAGGGCGATGGCCTTTTACTGGATTTTGTTGGGCGCGATGAGCGCTTGCAAACGAAGAATCCTCTGGACTTCATTCTGCAAATGAATGAATGGCAGGCTCTGCCAAGTCTTCATGTGCATCCGGGCGCGGATGGGTTCTACACTGCTCCTCACCTTGTAGGCGATGGAGGACCCCATGACGGCCACGCCCGTAACCCAAACGATTGAAGGCCAACGCTTGGCCACCGAAGATGCCGAGCGCTGGCGCGAATGGGGCCCGTACCTGAGTGAACGCCAATGGGGCACGGTGCGTGAAGACTACAGTGCCGATGGCGATGCCTGGCGCTACTTTCCCCATGAGCACGCGCGCAGCCGCGTCTACCGGTGGGGCGAGGACGGCCTGGCCGGTTTCAGCGACAAGGCGCAACGCTGGTGCCTGGGCCTGGCGCTGTGGAACGAGCGCGACGCGATCCTCAAGGAGCGGCTGTTCGGCCTTAATAACGCCGAGGGCAACCATGGAGAGGACGTCAAGGAACTGTACTTTTTCGTCGATGGCGTACCGAGTCATGCCTACATGCGCATGCTCTACAAATACCCCCATGCTGCTTTCCCCTATACCGACCTGATCACCGAGAACGCCCGTCGCGGCCTGGGTGATGCCGAGTATGAAATCCTCGATACCGGCGTGTTTGAGGACAACCGCTATTGCGATGTCAGCGTCGAGTACGCCAAGCAGCAGCCTGACGATATTTTCATGCGTGTCACGGTGCATAACCGCTCGCAGCAGGCGACACGCTTGCAGGTATTGCCTCAGGCGTGGGCGCGTAACGACTGGAGCTGGACCTTTGATGCGCCCAAGCCGCAGTTGTCGATTGACGGCGAGCGAGTGTTGGCCCGTCATCATGAATTGCCGGATCGTCATCTGAGTGCCTGGGGCCAGGATGGCGTGGAGTGGTTGTTCTGCGAAAACGAAAGCAATGTCGTCAAACTGGACGGTCAAGTGGCGTCGGGGCCGTTCAAGGATGGCATCAATGACTACGTGGTGAGCGGCACTCAATCCACGATTCGCCGGGACACCGGCACCAAGGTCGCGGCGCGCTTCATCCTTGAACTGGCTGGGGACGAAAGCAAAACCCTGTACCTGCGTTTTGCACCCGTGGACGCGGCCGCGGTTAATGCTCGCAAACTGTTTGAACAGCGTCGCCAGGAAGCCGACGACTTCTACGCGGCCCTGCAGCACGGCATCGCCGATGCTGATGCGCGCAACGTGCAGCGTCAGGCCCTGGCCGGTTTGCTGTGGTCCAAGCAACTTTATTATTTCGACGTGAACCAATGGCTCGACGGCGATCCGGCCCAACCCGCGCCGCCGCCTGAGCGCCTGCATATCCGCAATACTCATTGGCGGCACCTGTCCAACTTCGACATCCTCTCCATGCCCGACACCTGGGAATACCCGTGGTACGCCTCGTGGGACCAGGGCTTCCAGGCGGTGGCGATGGCGCTGATCGATCCGGGTTACGCCAAGCAACAGCTATTGTTGTTGGTGAAGGACCGCTTCATGCACCCCAACGGCCAATTGCCGGCGTACGAATGGCGCTTCGACGACGCCAACCCGCCGGTGCATGCCTGGGCCAGTTGGCGGGTGTACCAGCAGGACAAGGCGCTTACGGGTGTAGGCGACATGGATTTTCTGGAGCGGATTTTCCATAAGCTGCTGTTGAATTTTTCCTGGTGGGTCAACCGCAAGGACGCCGAGGGCCGCAACCTGTTCCAGGGCGGTTTCCTTGGGCTGGATAACATTGCGCTGTTCGACCGTTCGGCGGCATTGCCGGCGGGGTATCAGTTGGACCAGGCCGACGGCACGGCGTGGGTGGCCGCGTATGCCCTGGACCTGATGCGCATCGCCCTGGAACTGGCCAAGCGCAATGCTGTGTACGTGGATATTGCGGTGAAGTTTTTCGAACACTTCCTGTATATCGCCGGCGCCATCAACCGCGTCGACGACAGCGCCGAAGGCCTGTGGGATGAGCAGGACCTGTTCTTCTACGATGTGCTGCACCGCCCCGACGGGCAGAGCGAGCCGGTGCGCCTGCGCTCCATCGTCGGCCTGATGCCGCTGTTTGCCGTGCTGGTGCTGGAGCAGCGCGAACATGAAGGCCTGGAAGGTTTGCGCGAACGGTTGCTGGGGTTTATGAAACACCGACCGGATCTGGCCAAGTTGGTCTCACGCTGGAACGAGCCGGGGCAGGGCAATCGCCTGCTGCTCGCGTTGTTGCGCGGTGAACGCACCAAGGACTTGCTGCGGCGCATGCTCGATGACGACGAGTTCCTCTCGGCCTTTGGCGTGCGCTCCCTGTCCAAGGCGTTCGCCGAGCAGCCGCTGGCGCTGAAGGTGAATGGCGACAGCCTGACTGCGCGTTACCAGCCTGGCGAGTCAGATTCACGCTTGTATGGCGGCAACTCGAATTGGCGGGGGCCGGTGTGGATGCCGGTCAACTACATGCTGATTGAATCGCTGCGTGAATTTCATCGCTACTACGCGGATAACTTCTCGGTGGAGTACCCGACTGGGAGCGGTTATCTGTCATCCCTGGAGGAAGTGGCTGACAGTCTCAGTCAGCGGCTGACCGGTTTGTTCCTAAGGGGTGAAAATGGCTGTCGACCGTCGATGGCGGGGTATTCGCAGTTGGAAGCGGATCCCCTCAGCCGTGACCTGGTGCTGTTCCATGAGTATTTCCATGGCGAGACCGGGCGCGGGTTGGGCGCATCACACCAGACCGGGTGGAGTGCATTGGTGGCGTTGTTGCTACAGCCCGGAAACTGAATACCACCGCCGGCCCAATGTAGGAGGGGGCTTGCCCCCGATAGCGGTAGATCAGTCAACCGAGAAGCGACTGAAAACCGCGATCGAGAGCAAGCCCCCTCTCACAGTGATTCAAGGTTGCCCGTGAATCAGGAAGGAAACAGTTCGCTCAGCTTCATCGCCAGCATCATGTCGCCTTCGGTGCGCAGCTTGCCGCCCATGAAGGCCTGCATGCCGTCGGTGGAACCATCGACGATGCCTTCCAGGGTTTCGCTGTCCATGACCAGGGTTACCTGGGCGTCAGGGTTTTCACCTTCCTGCAGTTCGCAGGTCTTGTCTTTGACGATCAGGGAAAAGTTCTTGGTGTCGTCGATACGGAAACCGAACACCAGGTCCAGGCCTTCGGCAGCGGCTGGGTTGAATTTGGCTTTCATTGCTTCTACAGCTTTGGCTACGTCAGTCATGGTTCGATCCTTTAGGGTAGAGTCCAGTGACCTTGGGGTCACGGTTGGCCGCACTTCATCGGAAGGTGATGAGTTGCGGCGCCTTCAACAGTTGCAAGTGGGGATGCCCGTTGAAGGAAGCCAGTGCCACCTCGCGACCGCGGAATTTCAGCTGGTTGAGCGAGGTGTTAACAATTTGCCAGTTCAGTTCGAAGGCCTGGGCGGCAGGCATTCGGGTGATCAGGTGGAGCAGGGCGGTGATGGTGCCGCCGGAGGTGAACACGGCGATTTTCTGTGTGTTGTCTGCGGCTTCAAGAATGCGTTGCAAGCCACCCTGGACGCGTTCGACAAACCCCAACCAGCTTTCGAGCCCCGGCGTGTCATAAGTGCCGGCCAGCCAGCGCTCGATGATCAGGGCGAAGATGCGCTGGAATTCGCTGCGGTTCTGCGCGGCATTACGCAGGATGTCCAGGGCGTCGGGTTCGGTGGTGAGCAGGTCGGGGAGCAGGGCGCGAATGATTGCGTCGGCATCGAATTCGTTAAAGGCGCTGTCGGTTTCCAGGACCGGAACCGGCAGGCCAAGGGTGCGGTATTGATCGAAGGCAGCCGTGGCGGTGTGCTGCTGGCGGCGCAGGTCGCCCGCCACGCAGCGGTCGAACACCAGGCCCATGTCCGCCAGGTGGCGACCGAGCACTTGTGCCTGTTCCACGCCGACGGGCGACAGGACGTCATAGTCGTCTGCACCGAAGGAGGCCTGGCCATGTCGAATCAGATAGATGCTGCCCACGTCCGTTTTCCCGGTACGTTGAAAGTCTGGCGAGGTTATGAGGATGCCAGGGAGCTGTCAATGAAAAAACATACGCTTGTTTTAAAAGCTCATTGGAGGCCGTGCTTGCTGGCGGTTTGATCACTGGCCCGAAGGCGGTGCCGCCGGTATGCTGGGGCAATCCGCGCCTCGCGCACTGCACTTGTAAGGAGCAACATGGATTTTTTGGCCGAATATGCCAGCTTCCTGGCGAAGACTGTCACCCTGGTGGTCGCTATTCTGGTGGTACTGATCAGCTTCGCCGCACTGCGCAGCAAAGGTCGTCGCAAATCCGCCGGCCAACTGCAGGTCAGCAAGCTCAACGATTTCTACAAAGGCCTGCGTGAGCGCCTGGAGTCGAGCCTGCTCGACAAAGACCAGCTCAAAGCCCTGCGCAAGTCCGAAAGCAAGACCGAAAAGAAGAACAGCAAGAAAAAACCCGAGGCCAAGCCACGGGTATTCGTGCTGGACTTTGACGGTGACATCAAGGCCTCGGCCACCGAGAGCCTGCGCCATGAAATCACCGCGCTGCTGAGCCTGGCCACGCCCAAGGACGAAGTGGTACTGCGCCTGGAAAGCGGCGGCGGCATGGTGCACAGCTACGGCCTGGCCTCGTCGCAATTGGCGCGTATCCGCCAGGCGGGCGTGCCGTTGACCGTGTGCATCGACAAGGTCGCGGCCAGCGGCGGCTACATGATGGCGTGCATCGGCGAGAAGATCATCAGCGCGCCGTTTGCCATCCTGGGTTCCATCGGCGTGGTGGCGCAGTTGCCCAACGTCAACCGCCTGCTCAAGAAACACGACATCGACTTTGAAGTGCTGACCGCCGGCGAATACAAACGCACCCTCACGGTGTTTGGCGAAAACACCGAGAAGGGCCGCGAGAAGTTCCAGGAAGACCTGGATATCACCCATCAACTGTTCAAGAACTTCGTATCGCGTTATCGCCCGCAGTTGGCGATTGATGACGTGGCCACCGGTGAAGTGTGGCTCGGCGTTGCAGCCCTGGACAAACAACTGGTCGACGAACTGCAAACCAGTGACGAATACCTTGCCACCAAGGCCAAGAGCGCCGAGGTGTTCCACCTGCATTATGCCGAGCGCAAAAGCCTGCAGGAGCGCGTGGGCCTGGCGGCGAGCGGTTCGGTGGACCGTGTGTTGCTGACGTGGTGGAGCCGGTTGACCCAGCAGCGGTTCTGGTAAAGCAGGTGATCCCCTGTGGGAGCGGGCAAGCCCGCTCCCACATTGGTCCGGCGGTGGCTGCGGGGGATACAGATCTTGTAATAGTTTTGCGTTGTAGGAGATTTACATTTCGGCTGTACGATTCAAGTCCTTTTGTCATCGCAGGATTTGCATGAACACCCTCTCGGAGCCCCCCAGTCGTCTTTCCCCAAGACACCTACTGCTGCCGTTCCCGCTGAAACATCCCGTATTCCGACTGCTAACCTTGTCCCGGTCCCCTGATCGCGCCTTGCCGTGTCCGGCATTCTGAAACCTAGATAGAGACTGATATTAATGGAATGGTTAGCGGATCCAACGGCCTGGCTCGGCCTGTTGACCTTGATTGTGCTGGAACTGGTGCTGGGTATCGACAACCTGGTGTTTATCGCGATCCTGGCAGACAAACTGCCCCCGGAGCAGCGTGACCGCGCGCGGTTGATCGGTTTGTCCCTGGCGTTGCTGATGCGCCTGGGCCTGCTGGCCAGTATTTCGTGGTTGGTGACCCTTACCCAGCCGCTGTTCGAAGTGTTCGACAAGAGCTTCTCCGGCCGTGACTTGATCATGCTGTTTGGTGGTGTGTTCCTGCTGTTCAAGGCCACCATGGAATTGCATGAGCGCCTTGAAGGGCACGTGGCCCAGCGTACGGGCAATGTGGCTTACGCGATGTTCTGGCCAATCGTGGCGCAGATCGTGGTGCTCGACGCGGTGTTCTCCCTGGATGCGGTGATTACCGCCGTGGGCATGGTCGATGAACTGGCGGTGATGATGATCGCGGTGATCATTTCCATCGGCTTGATGATCGTGGCGAGCAAGCCGTTGACGCGCTTCGTCAACGCCCACCCGACGGTGATCATGCTGTGCCTGGGCTTCCTGATGATGATCGGTTTTGCCTTGACCGCCGAAGGCCTGGGTTTCCATATTCCGAAGGGTTACCTGTACGCGGCGATTGGTTTCTCGATCCTGATCGAGGTGTTCAACCAGATCGCCCGTGCCCGTCGCAAGAAGTCGGCACAGGGCGTGCTGCCGGTACGTGAGCGTACCGCCCACGCGGTGATGCGCTTGCTCGGCGGTCGCAGCCTGGCAGTGGAAGAAGTGGGCGAAGAGGTGGCCGACTTGCTGGGTGAGCCGGATACCGCCCAAGGCCCGCTGTTCGACCGACGTGAGCGGGTGATGATCAGCGGCGTGCTGCAATTGGCCGAGCGGCCGATCCGCAGCTTGATGACGCCGCGAGCCAAGGTCGACTTTATCGACCTGGCGGACGATGCCGACACGATTCGCCTGAAGCTGATGCATTCGTCCTACTCACGCCTGCCGTTGATCCGTAATGGTGCGGTGGATGAACCCTTGGGCTTCGTGCACAAGAAGGAACTGCTCAAGGAGTACCTGGCCGGCAACGAGCCGAACCTGGAGCACCTGGCGCGTCGGGCAATCAACCTGCTGGAGAGTTTTTCGATCCTCAATGCCCTGGAGCAGATGCGTCAGGAGTCGACCCATATTGCGTTCGTGATCAACGAATTCGGTGATTTTATGGGGGTCTTGAGCATGACCGACATCCTCGAATCCATCGCCGGTGAATTGCCGGATGCCAGTGAGATTGAAGGGCCGGACATCGTCGAGGAGGCTGACGGCTTTCGCGCCAGTGGTGCCCTGAACCTAACCCAGGTTCGTCAGCGCACCGGCTTCAAGGCTGTCGCGACCGAAGATTACCAAACCCTGGCCGGCCTGGTGATGAGCCTGCTTGACCGCCTGCCGGTGGTGGGCGATAGCCTGGAGCATGAGGGCTGGCGATTGACGGTGGCGGCGGTAGAGGAGCGGCGGGTGACTCAGGTCGCTCTTGTCAGGTTGCCTGAGCGCTGAGGCTGGCGGAAAAAGGCAGTGCATAGCGCTCGAATACGTCATCAATCGCTGCGGCGTTCAACTCCAGGATGCCCTCGATTTTTTGCACGAGGGCGTAGTCTTTATGCACCAGCAGGGCCGGCACTCGCGTCACGCTGAGGTGACGCGGTGTCTTGCTGCAGTCAACGATCAGCGCTTTTACCCGGCCTTTGTAGCGTTCTCGCGTGTGTGCAACATGCCTGACCGCCTCTTTGCACGCTGTGCAGTGCGGTGACATGAACAGGATGAGCACCGCCAGCGGGCAATTCAGTTCGCGTTCGAAAGCCGCTGAATCTTTGAGGGTGGTGATGACGTTGCTCATTGATTTTTCTCCCAGGCTTGTCATTGCTCACGCTAAGCCAGGGGATCACAGCGGTCTACTGTCAACCTTTACAGGTCTGCGTCACGCTCGATGCGTTCGCGCGCCTTGCGTGCCTGGCTTGCGCATTTGCGGTACTCCTCATTGTCACTGGACGCCTTGGCGCGGCGATAGCCGTGGTGATTCTGGCTGCTGTAGTTGGTATCGAAAGCGGCCTTGAGCTTTTGTAATTCTTCTTTGCATTCGCGGCGGTCGTTACTGGCCGACGCATTACCGGCTGCCAGAAAAACGAGAAAAACCAGGGTGAGACGAAGCTTCATCGGGACGCAGTCCATGTAGTCGGGTCTGAGCCAAAGGCTAGTCCAGCTCAGGGATTTTTCCACGGCGCGGGTTGTGCGCGGTAACGGCGCGGTGACGCACTCCGATGGCGCTGTCACCCCTGTCTGAGGCCTTGAGTAGCAACCTGATGTCAGGTGCTGGCGCAACGCCGTATCTCAAGCCGTTAGCTATCTATCTGATTACCAATGACTTTATCCAAATCGTAGTTTTCGCTGAACGCGTATGGCACACTTTCTGCTGTCTATTCCGTTGTTACATACTAAGTTCCGGTATAGCGGAATACACAACTCCTGGAGTGCTTGTCATGCATCACCGACCTTCCGTGTTCAAAGCGTGTGTTTTTCTCTTCGCCGCATCGGCTTCCCTCGCAGGCATTGTGCAAGCGGCGGACAGCAAGCTCGATAACGTGCTCAAACGTGGGCATTTGATCGTGGGTACAGGCAGTACCAATGCGCCGTGGCACTTCCAGGGAGCGGATGGCAAGTTGCAGGGGTTTGATATCGACATTGGCCGAATCGTGGCCAAGGGGCTGTTCAATGACCCGACCAAGGTCGAGTTCGTGGTGCAGTCTTCCGACGCGCGGATTCCCAACCTGCTGACCGACAAGGTCGACATGAGTTGCCAATTCATCACTGTCACCGCCAGCCGTGCGCAGCAGGTGGCGTTCACCTTGCCGTACTACCGCGAAGGCGTGGGCCTGCTGCTGCCGAACAACAGCAAGTACAAAGAGATTGAAGACCTGCAGGCGGCGGGTGATGGCGTCACCGTGGCCGTGCTGCAAAACGTCTACGCCGAAGAACTGGTGCACCAGGCGCTGCCCAAGGCCAAGGTCGACCAGTACGACAGCGTCGACCTGATGTACCAGGCTGTGAACTCCGGGCGCGCCGATGCCGCCGCCACCGACCAGTCCTCGGTCAAGTACCTGATGGTGCAGAACCCCGGCCGCTACCGCAGCCCGGCCTACGCCTGGAGCCCGCAAACCTATGCGTGCGCGGTCAAGCGTGGCGACCAGGACTGGCTGAACTTCGTCAACACCGCCCTGCATGAAGCCATGACCGGTGTGGAGTTCCCGACCTACAAGGCCTCGTTCAAGCAATGGTTCGGCGTGGACCTGCCTGAGCCGGCAATTGGTTTCCCTGTTGAATTCAAGTGATCCGGAACAACCGGGGTGCCTGCCAAGGCGCCCCAACTAGGTACTGCTGACCATGAACTATCAGTTGAACTTTGCCGCCGTGTGGCGCGATTTCGACACCTTGCTGGCGGGGCTCGGCCTGGGCCTGCAACTGGCATTGCTGTCGATCGCCATCGGCTGCGTGATCGGCCTGCTGATGGCGTTTGCCATGCTGTCCAAGCACCGTGCGTTGCGCATCTTCGCTTCGGTGTACGTGACGGTGATCCGCAACACGCCGATCCTGGTGCTGATCCTGTTGATCTACTTCGCCTTGCCGAGCCTGGGCATCCGGTTGGACAAGATCCCCTCATTCATCATCACGTTGTCGTTGTACGCCGGTGCCTACCTGACCGAAGTGTTCCGCGCCGGGCTGTTGAATATTCCCAAGGGCCTGCGTGAAGCCGGACTCGCGATTGGTCTTGGCGAGTGGCGCATCCGTGCCTACATCACCGTACCGGTGATGTTGCGCAATGTGCTGCCGGCGCTGTCGAACAACTTTATCTCGCTGTTCAAGGACACCTCGCTGGCCGCTGCGATTGCAGTGCCCGAGCTGACCTACTACGCCCGCAAGATCAACGTCGAAAGCTACCGGGTGATTGAAACCTGGATGGTCACGACCGCGCTCTACGTGGCTGCCTGTTACCTCATCGCCATGCTGCTCCGCTACCTGGAACAGCGTCTGGCGATCCGTCGTTAAGGAGGGTTTCCATGTACGAATCCCCCAGTTGGCTGCATGAATTGTGGGTCGCCCGGGACACCCTGTGGGCCGGGTTCCAGACCAGCATCTATTGCTCGGCGCTGGCGATTATCTTCGGCACCCTGATCGGCATCTTCGCCGGGCTGGTGCTGACCTACGGCAAATTCTGGATGCGGGCACCGTTTCGCCTGTATGTGGATTTGATCCGCGGGACGCCAGTGTTTGTGTTGGTGCTTGCATGTTTCTACATGCTGCCGGCGCTCGGTTGGCAGATCAGCGCATTTCAGGCCGGTGCCGTCGGACTCACGCTGTTCTGCGGCTCCCATGTGTCGGAAATCGTGCGGGGTGCGCTGCAAGCCATTCCCCGTGGGCAGTTGGAAGCGGGCAAGGCGATTGGCCTGACGTTTTATCAGTCCCTGGCCTACGTGCTGCTGCCCCAGGCGTTGCGGCAGATCCTGCCGACCTGGGTCAATTCCTCCACGGAAATCGTCAAGGCCTCGACCTTGCTGTCGGTGATCGGCGTGGCCGAGTTGCTGCTCAGTACCCAGCAAGTCATCGCACGTACCTTCATGACCCTGGAGTTCTACCTGTTCGCCGGATTTATGTTCTTTGTCATCAACTACGCCATCGAGTTATTCGGGCGCTACATTGAAAAGCGGGTGGCCTTGCCATGAACCAACCTCAAACAACCGAGCCGCTGCTGAACATTCGCGGCCTGCGCAAGCAATACGGCGACGTGGAAGTACTCAAGGGCGTCGACCTGTCCATGCAGCGCGGCAACGTCGTGACCTTGATCGGTTCCAGCGGCTCAGGCAAGACCACGCTGCTGCGCTGCGTCAACCTGCTGGAAGAGTTCCAGGGCGGCCAGATCACCCTGGACGGCGAGTCCATCGGCTACAGCGACGTCGGCGGCAAGCGTGTGCGCCACCCGGAGCGGGTGATTGCGCAGCATCGTGCGATGACCGGCATGGCGTTCCAGCAGTTCAATCTGTTCCCCCATTTAAGCGCGTTGCAGAACGTGACCCTGGGCTTATTGAAAGTTAAGAAAATGCCTAAGGACGAGGCCGTTGCACTTGCGGAAAAATGGCTCGACCGCGTAGGACTTCTGGAGCGCCGCAATCATTTCCCTGGCCAGTTGTCCGGCGGCCAGCAACAGCGCGTGGCGATTGCCCGTGCGATTGCGATGAACCCCAGCCTGATGCTGTTCGACGAAGTCACCTCGGCCCTCGACCCGGAGCTGGTGGGTGAAGTACTCAGCGTGATCAAGGGCCTGGCGGAAGAGGGCATGACCATGTTGCTGGTCACCCATGAAATGCGCTTTGCCTACGAAGTCTCGGACAAGATCGTATTTATGAACCAGGGGCGGATTGAGGAGCAGGGCTCGGCCAAAGATATTTTCGAGCGCCCGCAGTCACCGCGCCTGGCGGAATTTTTGAAGAACATTCGTTTTTAATCAGGAGCACATGTATGAGCATTACTCGTTACGGCGCCGGCAGCACCGCCGGTGGCGGCCAACCCCGTCCTTTTGCACGCGCCGTAGAAGCGGACGGCTGGCTCTACGTCTCGGGCCAGGTGCCGGCGGTGGACGGTGAAATTATCACCGGCGGCATCATCGAGCAGACCCGGCAGACCATGCGCAACGTGGTGGCGATCCTCGAAGAAGCCGGCTACGAACTCAAGGACGTGGTGCGCGTCGGCGTGTGGCTGGAAGACCCGCGGGATTTCTGGAGTTTCAACAAGGTCTTCGGCGAATACTTCACCCCGGAGCACGCCCCGGCGCGGGCCTGTGTGCAGGCCAATATGATGGTGGATTGCAAGGTCGAGATTGATTGCGTGGCTTACAAGAAAAAGGGCTAAATTGCCTCCCTCTTAAGCTTGCGCAAATCCAATGTGGGAGGGGGCAAGCCCCCTCCCACAGGGATCTCTGCCAGAACCTAGCATTTTGACTGGACCTACCACCGCCATGACCGAAGACACCATCAAACGCCGCGCCAAAGGCCTGGACCGTGCATTCGACATCCTTGATTTTCTCAAGGAAGTCGGCCAGCCCCTGCGCCCGAATGATATCGCCAGCGGTATCGGCAGCCCCAAATCCACGGTCTACGAATTGGTCGCGTCCCTGCTGGAACGGCGCATCCTGGAAACCGTGGGCAAGGACGGTCACGTCTATCTCGGTCGCCAGCTGTACTTCCTCGGCCAGGCGCACCTGCGCCACTTCGACCTGACCCGCGAGGCCGATCACGCCTTGCAGGAGATCGTCAGCCAGACCCACGAAACCGCGCAGATGTGCCTGCTCAATGGGCGCAAATACACGGTAGCGCTGATGCGCGAAGGCGAGCGGCATTTCCGGATTTCTTCGGACATCGGCGAAAACGCGCCGATTCCCTGGACCGCCTCCGGGCGTCTGTTGCTGGGGCACCTGAGCGACCAGCAGATTGTCGACCTGATCGACCATGACGATTTCATCCTGCCGGACGGTCAGCGCCTGCCGCTGGAAACGTTCCTTGCGCAGATCCGCCAGGCCACCCTCGATGGGTTCTTTTCCTTCGACAGTGTGGCCGACACCTTTACCCATTGCTTTGCCGCCCCGGTGCGGGACGCGCAGGGCATCAGCATTGCGACCCTGTGCATCGTCGCCCCACGGGCCGATGCGCAAAAAAACTACAACGACTATCGCCGGGTGTTGATCGACAGCGCCAACCACCTGGCCCGTCGCATCAACGAATAGGAGTTTTTCATGTCTGCCATCAACGCCGTTGAAAAAGGCGCCGCCGCCGTCGGTGCCCACCTGGTCCGTGACGTCAGTTTGCCGGCCCTGGTCCTGCACCGCGACGCCCTGGAACACAACATCCGTTGGATGCAGGACTTTGTCAGCAACAGCGGCGCCGAACTCGCGCCCCATGGCAAGACCAGCATGATGCCGGCGCTGTTTCAGCGTCAGATCGCCCAAGGCGCCTGGGGCATTACCCTGGCCAACGCCGTACAGACCCGCGCCGCGTATGCCGGCGGTGTGCGCCGCGTGTTGATGGCCAACCAGCTGGTGGGCGCGCCGAACATGGCGTTGATCGCCGACCTGCTGGCCGACCCTGATTTTGACTTCCACTGCATGGTTGATCATCCGGACAACGTCGCCGACCTGGGCCTGTTCTTCGCCGCCCGTGGCCTGCGCTTGAACGTGATGATCGAGTACGGCGTGGTCGGTGGCCGTTGCGGTTGCCGCAGCGAGCAGCAAGTGCGCGACCTGGCCAAGGCCATCAAGGCTCAACCGGCGCTGGCCCTCACCGGTATCGAGGGTTATGAAGGCGTGATCCATGGCGAGCACGCCATCAGCGGCATCCGCGAGTTTGCCGCCAGCCTGGTGCGTCTGGCGGTGGACCTGCAAAACAGCGGCGCTTTCGATTTGGCCAAGCCAATCGTCACCGCTTCGGGCTCCGCCTGGTATGACCTGATCGCCGAGTCCTTTGAGCAACAGAACGCCGCCGGGCGCTTTCTCAGCGTGCTGCGCCCCGGGAGCTATGTGGCCCACGACCATGGTATCTACAAAGAGGCGCAGTGCTGCGTGCTCGACCGTCGTAGCGACCTCCATGAAGGCCTGCGTCCGGCGCTGGAAGTCTGGGCCCATGTGCAGTCGTTGCCTGAGCCAGGTTTTGCAGTCATTGCCCTGGGTAAGCGTGACGTGGCCTACGACGCCGGGTTGCCGGTACCGCTCAAGCGCTACAAGGCCGGTATCGTGCCGGCGCAAAGCGATGATGTGAGCGCCTGCAAGGTTACGGCGGTGATGGACCAGCATGCCTTCATGGTCGTGGCGCCAGGGGTTGAACTGCGCATTGGCGACATCATTTCCTTTGGTACGTCCCATCCATGCCTGACCTTCGACAAATGGCAGGTGGGTTGCCTGGTGGATGAGCAGTTGCAGGTGGTCGAGTCCCTGCACACTTGCTTCTAGACCGCGTCGCTCCTATCGGGGGCAAGCCCCCTCCCACATTGGGGAGGGGGCTTGCCCCCGATGAGACCATCAGCCCCACCGAGACAGCAGCCATGACCATCCAACCCCGCATCGCCCTCATCGGCGAATGCATGATCGAACTGCAACACCGCGCCGACGGCAGCCTGCAACAAAGCTTCGGCGGCGACACCCTGAACACGGCGGTGTACCTGCGCCGCGAGCTGGGCGATATCGGCGCGGTGGACTATGTCACTGCCTTGGGCGACGACAGCTTCAGCGACGCCATGTGCCAACAATGGACCGACGAAGGCCTTGGGCTGGGCCTGGTCCAGCGTCTGCCGGGGCGACTGCCGGGCTTGTATTGCATCCAGACCGACGCCCACGGCGAGCGTAAATTCCTCTACTGGCGCAACGAAGCCGCCGTGCGTGACTGTTTCAACACGCCGGCAGCCGAGCCGATCCTGGCGGCGTTACCCCGTTATGACGTGGTGTATTTCAGCGGCATTACCCTGGCGGTACTGGGCGAGATCGGGCGTGAGCGTTTGCAGCAAGCGCTGGTCGAAGCCCGCCGCCGTGGCGCCAAGGTGGTGTTCGACAACAACTACCGGCCGCGCTTGTGGGCCACTGTCGAGGCGGCGCGTGTGGCGTATCGCAACGTGTTGGCCGAGGTGGATATCGCCTTGCTCACGGAGGATGACGAGCGCGCGTTGTTTGGTTATGCCGACAGCGAGCAGGTGTTTGCGGCGTATCCGGCGATTGACGAGGTGGTGCTCAAACGAGGGGCGGATGCGTGTTTGATCCGCTGCTATGGCGAGCGCTTTGTCGTGCCGGCGTTGAAGGTCGAGAAGGTAGTGGATACGACAGCGGCCGGGGATTCGTTCAGTGCGGCGTACCTGGCCTGCCGGCTCAAGGGAGGGGCGCCGGAAGAGGCGGCGTTGGCTGGGCATCGGTTGGCGAGCCGGGTGATTCAGGTGCCGGGGGCGCTGATTTCAAGAGAGTAAGTGAATGGCCGCCTTTGGCGGATCGGGGGCAAGCCCCCTCCCACAGGAGCCCCCGATAGCGATCTAAAGCCAACCACTCAATCCCGGTAAAACACCTGCACCAAGTGATACCCAAACTTGCTCTTGATCGGCCCGTGAACCACTTTCACCGGTTTCTTGAAAATCACCGCATCGATCGCCCCGACCATCTGTCCCGGCCGCACTTCACCCAGGTCACCGCCGCGCTTGCCGGACGGGCAAGTGGAGTACTTCTTGGCCAGCACATCGAAGGCTTCGCCCTTGGCGATGCGCTGCTTGAGTTGTTCGGCTTCTTCGCTGGTTTTCACCAGGATATGACGGGCTTGGGCTTTCATTGGTCTCTACCAGGTGTGCGACGGCGCGCGATTATGCCTGAACTCATTCGACCACGCTGATCATGCTGCGGATTTTAGTCGCCAGCAGGTCGATGGAAAACGGCTTGGCCACCATGTCCATACCGTCTTCCAGGAAGCCCTGGCGCTCGGCGGCTTTTTCGGCGTAACCGGTCATGAATAGCACCCGCAACCCCGGACGGTGCTGGCGAGCGATTTCCGCCAGTTGCCGGCCGTTCATGCCCGGCAGGCCGACGTCGGTCACCAGCAGGTCCACGCGCAGGTCCGATTCCAGCAGTGGCAACGCGGTGCGTGAATCCGCCGCCTGATGCGCGGTATAGCCCAATTCATCCAGCACATTCACCACCAGCATGCGCACCGCCGGGTCGTCCTCGACCACCACTACGGCTTCACCGGCCAGGGCCACTGGCGCTTCGCTGAGGCTGGCGGGGCGGTTGCTTTCCAGCGCAGTGCCATGCAGGCGTGGCAGGTACAGACGCACACAGGTGCCCTGGCCGGGTTCGCTCTGGATCGTGACGTGGCCGCCGGACTGCTGGGCAAACCCGTAGATCATCGACAACCCCAGGCCGGTGCCCTGGCCGATGGGCTTGGTGGTAAAGAACGGGTCGAATGCCTTGGCGAGGATTTTCGGCGCCATGCCGGTGCCGTTGTCGCACACGCCGAGCATCACGTAGTCGCCGGCCTTGACCGGTTCGAGGGTGGTGATGTCGGTGCCGTCCAGGTAGCTGTTGGCGGTTTCGATCAACAATTCGCCGCCATCGGGCATGGCGTCGCGGGCGTTGATCACCAGGTTAAGCAGGGCGTTTTCCAGCTGGCTGGCGTCGGTGTTGACCGGCCAGATGTCGTTGCCCAGTTGCACCTTGAGCGCGATATGCGCGCCCTTGGTGCGCTGGAACAAGTCCTCCAGGGACGCCACCAATTGGTTGGGGTTGGTGGGGCGACGGTCCAGTGACTGGCGTCGCGAAAACGCCAACAGGCGGTGGGTGAGGGCGGCAGCGCGATGGGCTGACGACACGGCGGCATCGGTAAAGCGCCCGATTTCCTCGCTGCGCCCGGCGGCGATGTAGCGCTGCATCAGGTCCAGGCTGCCGATGATCCCGGTGAGCATGTTGTTGAAGTCATGGGCAATGCCGCCAGTCAGTTGGCCCACCGCTTCCATTTTCTGCGCATGGCGCAGCGCGTCTTCAGCGCGCTCACGTTCGAACATCTCGTTTTGCAGGCGCTGGTTGGCCTCGGCCAGGGCCTGGGTGCGCTGGGCCACGCGCTCTTCGAGGTTGTCGTTGAGGTGGCGCAGGGCTTCTTCGGTGAGTTTGCGTTCGGTCTCGTCGATCACAAAGATGTAGAAACCGTTCACCGAGCCGTCATTGCTGAAACGCGGCAAGTACTTCATCAGCGCATGGCGCGGGCGCCCGTCGCGGTGGGGCGTGATGGTCATGAAGCTGCAGGCCTTGCCCTTGAGCGCGGCGGCGATCTTGTCTTCGCGCCCTGCGTACACCTCGTCGCCGAGCACTTCGCGGATGGTCTTGCCGTACAGCTCCTGGGGCGTCATGCCGTACCACTCAAGGTAGGCACTGTTGTTCAGGCGAAAGCGCTGCTCGTGGTCGACGTAGCCGATCAGCACCGGCATCGCGTTGATGATCAGCTGCAACTCGGTCTGGCTTTGGCGCAGGGCCTGCTCGGTGTGCTTGCGCTCGGTCAGGTCCAGTGCGGCGCCGAGGAAACGCGCCGGGCGGCCATTGTGATCCTTGTAACACCGGCCTCGGGCAAAGACCCAGCGCACCTGGCCGTCGGCTTGTTGCAGGCGGTATTCCTCGGCGTATTCGGTGCCGTGGGTGATGCAGTGCTTGATGCTGCGCGCCACCGTGCCACGGTCTTCCGGGTGCACGCCATGCAGGTACTCGCTGATGGGCAGCAGGCCCGCGTTGCTGGGGTCGACACCGTGCAGGTAGGCGAAGTGGGCGTCGGCGATAAAGTGGTCTTCGCCGATGTCCCAATCCCAGGTGCCCACGGCGTCGGTCGCCGCCAGTGCAAGCTGCAGGCGTTGCTCGGTGTTGTGCTGGGCCTTGCGGCGCTCGTTGGTTTCGATGGCAGTGACGAGGATACCGGCCACATTGGCGCTTTCATCGCGGATCGGGCTGTAGGTCAGGTCCAGCCAGATTTCCGTGTCGCGATTGTTGCGTTGCAGGACGAAGCGCTGCTCGCTGAAGGTGCGCACCTGGCCACTGAGCACGGCGTCGTAGATCGGGCCGGTAAAGCCTTCCAGCTCGGGCCACGTCTGGTGTGCCGGTTGGCCCATGGCCTCGGGGTGTTTATTGCCGGCCAGCGCCGCGAAGCCGTCGTTGTAGAGTTGGGTGAGCTGGCTGCCCCACAGCAGGAGCATCGGCATCGGCGAATGGATAACGATATCGACCGCTGTGCGCAGGCTTTGCGGCCAGTCATTGGCCTCACCGAGCGGGCTTCGTGCCCAGTCCAGCCGCGCAATCAATGCAGCGGCTTCGCTACCGGTGGATGTTCCTTTCATAAAAAGCCCTGAGCGTAACGCTTTGAAAAATGACAACACCCATTATCCCGTGAGTCGGGAACGGGTGACTACCCCCGAAAAATAGCATGCATTCGGAGTTTGTCTTCAAATGAGTACCTCAGCGCTGAAACCTTTCATCTTCACGCCAGTTCCGCACGGTCGCGAAATTGCTCCAGTGCCTGCGGGTTGGCCAGGGCGTCGGTGTTCTTTACCGGCTCGCCATGCACCACGTTGCGCACCGCCAATTCAACGATCTTGCCGCTGATGGTGCGAGGGATATCGGTGACAGCCAGGATTTTGGCCGGCACATGGCGCGGGGTGGTGTTGGCGCGGATGACCTGGCGGATCTGCTGCTGCAGGGCCTCATCCAGCTCGACGCCCTCATCGAGGCGCACAAACAGCACCACGCGCACGTCGTCCTGCCAGCGTTGGCCGATGGCGAGGCTCTCCAGCACCTGCGGGATTTTTTCCACTTGGCGATAAATTTCCGCCGTACCGATGCGCACGCCGCCGGGGTTGAGCACGGCGTCGGAGCGGCCATGGATCAACAGGCTTCCGTTCGGGCGTTGCTCGGCGTAGTCGCCCTGGGCCCACACGCCGGGGAACTGGCTGAAATAAGAGGCGCGCAGCTTCTTCTGGTCCGGGTCGTTCCACAAACCGATGGGCATGGCCGGGAAGTGCCGGGTGCACACCAACTCGCCTTTTTCGCCGATCAACAGTTGGCCCTGGTCGTCCCACACCTCGATGGCCATTGCCAGGCTCTTGCACTGCATTTCGCCACGCCGCACCGGCAGCACCGGGTTGCCGATCACAAAGCAGGACACGATATCGGTGCCACCGGACATCGACGACAGGCATAGCTCGCCTTTGATCTCGCGGTACACGTAGTCGTAGCTCTGGGGCGACAGCGGCGAACCGGTCGAAATCAACCCCTTGAGACTGCCAAGGTCATGGCTCAGGCGCGGTTGCAGTCCGGCCTTTTCCAGGGTGGCGAGGAATTTGGGGCTGGTGCCGAATACGCTGATCTTTTCGGCATCAATCAGGTCGATCAAGCGCTCGGGGCCCGGATGAAAGGGCGAGCCGTCGTACAGCACCGCCGTGGCGCCGATGGCCAGCACCGAAACCAGCCAGTTCCACATCATCCAGCCGCAGGTGGTGTAGTAGAACAGGCAGTCCTCGCGGGACAGGTCGGCATGCAGGCCATGTTCCTTGAGGTGCGTGAGCAACACGCCGCCGGTGCTGTGGATGATGCATTTGGGCACGCCGGTGGTGCCGCTGGAATAGAGGATGTAGAGCGGATGGTCGAACGGCACCGCGACAAAATCGGGCTCGCCGCCGGGTTGGTAGAAAGCATTCCATAGCGCAACGTTTGCCTGGGTGCGGTAGTCCTCGACCTGCGCCTCGGGCCGCGCATACGGCACGATAATCAACTGCTCCAGGGACGGCAGCCGTTCGAGGATTTCATTGAGCTTGGCGCTCTGGTCGATGGTCTTGCCGGCGTACTGGTAACCGGCGCAGGTGATCAGCACCTTGGGCTCGATCTGGCCGAAGCGGTCGATCACGCCTTGGGTGCCGAAGTCCGGTGAGGAGCACGACCAGATGGCCCCCAAGCTGGTGGTGGCGAGCATGCCCACCAGGGTCTGCCAGGTGTTGGGCATGCATGCGGCGACGCGGTCACCCTGGCGGACACCGGCTGCCCGCAGGCTTTTTTGCAGGCCGGCGACGTGTGCGGCCAGTTCGGCATAGGTGAGTTGTTCGCGCTGGCCGTCTTCGCTGATGGCGACGACCGCTGGATGAGTATCGCGACGGCGCAGCAAGTGCTCGGCAAAATTCAGGGTCGCGCCGGGGAACCACTGGGCGCTGGGCATCTCGGTGCTTTCGATCAGCGTGGTGGTGGGCGGGCTGCGAAACTGCACGTCGAAGAAGGCGACGATGGCCTGCCAGAAGTCCGGGCGCTGGTCGATGCTCCATTGGTGCAGCGCGGGATAGTCGGCCAGTTGCAAGGTGTGGCGATCATTGATGAAGCGACGGAACTGGTCCATCCGCGTGTGGCGGATGCGTTCGGGTGAGGGTTGCCAGAGGATGTCGGACATCAGCAAGGTCTCTTGTTCTTATAAAAATCTAACCGTCAACATAGATCAACTGTGTCTGGGGTTATTGGGCCAGCCAGCCGCCATCGATGTTCCAAGCGGCACCACGCACCTGCGCGCCGGCTTCGCTGCACAGGAACAACACCAACTCACCCAACTGCGGCGGCGTCACGAATTCCAGCGAGGGCTGCTTCTCGGCGAGCAGATCATGCTGCGCCTGCTGCGGGTCCACGCCAGTGGCGATGCGATCATCAATCTGCTTTTGCACCAGCGGTGTCAGCACCCAGCCCGGGCAAATCGCATTGCAGGTCACGTTGCTGGTGGCCGTCTCCAGGCCCACCACCTTGGTCAAGCCGATCACGCCGTGCTTGGCTGCCACATAGGCCGCCTTGCCCACCGACCCGACCTGGCCATGCACCGAGGCGATATTGACGATGCGTCCCCAGCCCTTGGCCTTCATGCCCGGCAGGCTCAAGCGGGTGCTGTGGAACACCGAGGACAGGTTGATGGAGATGATCGAGTCCCAGCGTTCAGCCGGGAAGTCTTCCACGGCTGCCACATGCTGGATGCCGGCGTTGTTGACCAGGATGTCCACGCCGCCGAATTCACGTTCGGCGTAGGCGATCATGTCGGCGATCTGCGCCGGGTCGCTGACGTCCGCCGGGTGGTGGCCCACCTTGCCGCCAAATGCCTGGACCTGGGCGACCACTGCGCTGGCGTCGCCGAAGCCGTTGAGGATCAGATTGGCGCCGGCCTTGGCCAGGCTCAGTGCAATCCCCAGGCCGATGCCGCTGGTGGAGCCGGTGACCAGGGCGGTCTTGCCATTCAAAGTCGTCATGAAAACCTCACACAATGCCGGTGGCGTAGAAAGTACCGATCACCACGAACACCG
>Ga0308161_1001108_pt1 | contig 34707 bp, 39 predicted proteins | sample PhyFR2_FD_201034 | JGI IMG/M metagenome (GOLD analysis project Ga0308161, IMG submission 201034) | Phyllosphere microbial communities from UC Gill Tract Community Farm, Albany, California, United States - DLSLF.R2 | ecosystem: Host-associated > Plants > Phyllosphere > Unclassified | place: USA...
TGGCCGACTATGGCGTGCTCAACAACCTGACCGCGAACGTCACCGTGCCCATGATCAGCCGGTATTCCGATGCCGCCGGCTTTTCCGGCGTCTCGCACACGATCGGCGACCTGGGCCTGGGCGTGCGCTGGCAGCCGCAGGAGGTCAAGCGCGACGAGGTCGCGTACACGATCACCGGCGGCGTGCGCCTGGCGACGGGCACGAGTCCGTACAAGGTCGACATCAATAAGGGCCTCGCCACCGGGTCTGGCGTCAACACCTTCAACATCGGGGCCAACATGACGCGCATCGTCGATCCGGTGGCGTTGTTCGGCTCCCTCAATTTCAGCTACGGCCTGAAGGCCAGACACCTGAACCAGCAGTTGTACGGCAACACCCTGCACGAAGTGAAGCCGGGCGCCAGCTTCGGCTTCGGCCTCGGTTTCGCGTACGCGCTGTCGTACAAGATCACGACGTCGTTCTCGTTCCAGGAATCGATCCAGGCGCGCTCCACGCTCACCCTCGACGGCGGCACCAAGGTGCAGACGCAGACGCAGAGCGCCGGCATCCTGGCGATCGGCGCCGGCTACCGCATGTCGCCCAAGACCACCGTCAACGTGACGGTCGGCGCCGGCCTCACCGCGGCCGCGCCGAACCTGTCGCTGACCGTGAGCCTGCCGTTGTCGCTGTGAGGCCGCGATCATGAGCGCCGCGCCGTCACGCCGCTTCGCAACCGCGCGCCCGCGTCTGACGCCGCTGGTGCGCGCCCTGGCGCTGGCGCCGCTGGCCGCGCTGGCGCCGGGGGCGCACGCCGGCGTCACCGACAACCTCGTCACCAGCCCCAGCGCGATGGCGATGGGGAACGCGGTGACGGCCGATCCGCCCGGGATCGAATCGATCCACTTCAATCCGGCCGGCCTCGCGCGCCTGACCGGCACGCACCACATCGACTCCGTGTTCGTGGCGTCGATCCGCAACCCGAACCGCTTCGTGACGGCGCCCGACATCGACATCGGCGGCTTCAAGGAAGACCCCATCGACGGCAAGTCGAGCGGTCCGGTGCGCCAGGCGATGGAGATCCCGTTCTACGGCATCCCGAAGGCGCGTCTGCCGGGCGTGCTGGTGCCGGGCCTGGGGGTGTCGTACAACGCGGCCGGCTCGCGCTGGACCTTCGGCACGATGGTCTACCTGGCGGCGGCGATGAGTATCGACCGCACCAAGGATCCGGACGATCCGGGCCGCTTCGACGGCCGCCTCGTGCAGCTGCAGCGCCTCGTGTACCTGTCGCCGGCGGCCGCATACAAGGTGTCGGACACGCTGAAGATCGGCATCTCCGTGCCGATCGCGTATTCGGCCTTCGCCATCAACACGGACTTCCGCGCGCCGAACAAGCTGCTGGGCACCGTGGGCGAACTGCAGAAGGCGGTCTGCCCGGACGGCAACGGCACCGTGATCGACACGCTGACGTTCGGCCTGTGCGGCGGCGGTCCGCAAGGGATGGTCAATCCGTTCAAGCGCGCCGCCAACATCGACTTCGACCTGCGCGCGTCGTTCGACCCGACGGTGAACATCGGCGTGCTGTGGGAGCCGAAGCCGTGGCTCGCGTTCGGCGTCGTCTACCAGGGCGGGGCGCGTACGACGTACACCGGTTCGTACATGGTGCACAGCGATCCGATGCTGCGCAGCTTCGTGCGCGGCCTGAATTCGAGCCTGCTCGGGCCCGTGGTCGGCGCCATCACCGGCATGCCGCAGGACATTCCGGAATACCAGTCGGGGAACATGACGGCGAGGATTCCGTTCCCGTGGCGCGTGCAGGCCGGCGTGAAGCTGATGCTGACCGACTACGTGCAGGTCAACGCGGACGTCAGCTACGCCGACTGGGCGCAGTGGAACCAGCTCACGTTCCAGTTCGACCAGAGCGTCAAGCTGCTCGAGATGGCGCGCCTGTTCGGCTACGCGAATTCGCGCGAGGCCACGTTCAAGATGGGCTTTCGCAGCGTCGTCAACTACAGCTTCGGCACGCAGATCAACCTGACCAAGAAGCTGGCGCTGCGCATGGGCTACGAGCCGCGCAAGAGCTCCATCCCGGCCGACAAGATGAGCCTGCTCGCGCCGCTGCCGGACACGAAGCTCAAGAGCCTGGGCCTGCGCTACCGCTTCGACGACGGCGGCGAAGTCAACCTGACGGCCAGCTACATGAAGGGGACGTACGACATCCCGGCGCGCAGCAACTGCAACCTCAACTGCGACAACTTCTTCAACCTGATCTACAACCCTTATGCGGCCACGAGCGTGTCCGGCAGCCTGATCGTGCGGTACGCGGGCGCCTCGTACACGCGGCCGTTCTGACCCTTGACGTGGAGATGACGATGTTCCGATCGATGTGTGTGACGGCGGCCGCGGGCGCCGCCCTGGCCCTGGCGGTGAACGCGAATGCCGAAGGGATGAACGGCGTGCCGCCCGCCAAGCAGGCGCTCGTGCAGCGCGTGCTGGACAAGATGGGGCTGGATGCCGTCGGCCTGCAGATGCTGCAGACGCCCGTGGCCGACATGCTGCGCCAGTCGCGCGTGGTGGTGCAGAGCCGCGTGCCGGCCGAGAAGCAGGAGGCGACGATGAAGGACATCACAGCCGAGGCGACGAAGTTCATCGAGCAGGAAGCGCCGGCGCTGCGCACCGGCACGCGCGCGGTCGTGCAGTCGAGCGTGGCGCCGCTGCTGGCACAGAAGTTCAGCGAGGAGGAACTCAGGCAGCTCGCCGGCATCCTGGAGTCGCCCGTGCTGGCCAAGTTCGAGAGCGTCGTGCCGGAACTGAAGCGCGCGGTCGGCGAGAACGTCGCCAGGGCCAATGCGGCGCAGATCCAGCCGAAGATGACGGACCTGCAGAACCGCGTCGGCCTGAAGCTGCGCGCCGCCGCCGGCCAGTGAGCCCGTCATGAGCGACCTGGCGACGAAGCGCTACGACCGGTCCCGGCTGGGCCAGATCCTGATCGAGAAGAAGCTGATCTCGCAGGACCAGCTGGACGCGGCGATCCGCGCGCAGGGGGCCAGCGGACGCCGGCTGGGCGAGATCCTGGCCGACATGAAGCTGATCACGCAGGCACAGGTGCGCGGCGCCGTGCGGCGCCAGCGCAGCCTGCGCCTGGCGGCGGCGCTGGCGACCGCGCTGCTGGGGCCCTTGCACGCCTGCGCGGCGGTCACGGCGGCGCCGGCGGCGGCCGTGTCGACGCGCGCGCCGGGCATGCGCGCGCTGAGCGACGCCGAACTGGGCGACGTGGCCGCGCAGGGCCGCAACGACGACGCGCTGCGCGAGCAGATGCGTCAGGCCGAGCTGCGCCTGGCGGCGCTGGCGGGGGAGGGTGCCGGCGCCGGCCTGCAGGCGGCGCTGCAGCGTCTGCCCGCGCACGAACGGGTGCGCGTGCTGGGCGAGCTGGCGAAGGTGGTCGATCCGCTGGCGTCGGTGCTGACGGCCGACACGACGATGAGCGACATCGTCTACGACACGGGCAATTCGCAGGCGGCTCGGTCACGCTGCGGCTGCCCAGCACGATCGGCGAGATCCGCTTCGAGAACATCCGCGTCGGCAGCCAGCCGGGGCCGACGTTCGGCAGCGTCGAGATCCACGACATCGATCTGCGCGGGACCACGATCAGTGTGAAGCCGCTGGGGCGGTAAGGCGTTCCCGAGCCGCGTGCACGAGAACGTGCGCTTGAAACGCGCGCAAGGTCGTCCCCGCGAAGGCGGGGACCCAAGTCTTGCCTGCGCCATCGAGACGCTTGCAAATCGGGTCCCGCCTGCGCGGGGACGACGGTCATGTATTGCGGCGGTTGTTCTTAACGCAGGCCGAGCAGCGCCAGCACCCGATCCCGGCTCACGCCGACCAGCGCCGACGTGAGCGACACCAGCGACTCGTAATCCGTGCTGGCTGCGGCCTTCGAAAAATCGCCGGCGGCGAGTTCCACGTCCGGCGGCGGCGTTTCGGCTTCCGACACCTCGTTGCTGGCGGCCGCGAGGGCGTTGCTGGCGGCCGACTGCGAACGGTGCACGCGTTCCAGCGCCTGGACCACTTCGCGCAGGCTCTGGCGCAGCGCGTCCGGGTTGCCGACCTGGACACCGCTGTCGCCGCCCACGTTCCATTGCTGGGGCGCCAGGTTGGCCGGGATTTCTTCCGTCGCCACGCGGCCGCGGCCGCTGACGGCGATGCTGTCCCGCACCGACGACCAGTTCGATTCCGGCGTCGAGAACACCAGTTCGCCATTCTCGTCCAGGCTCGCATGCACGCCCATCGGGGCGAGCGCGCGGTCGAGGGCGCGGGCGACTTCCTGGTTCGACTGGTCCGGCTCGATGTTCACGGCCATCTGCGGGCCGCCGGCGCCGCCCACCGAGAACGAGATGCTCTGCGGCGCGCTCTTGCGGACGCTGTCGACGTCGAGACCGCGGATGCGGAAGCGCTGCACCGCCGGCTTGGTCGAGTAATTCAGGTTGCTGTCGATGCCGCCGCCGCCGCTCTTCTTGCGCGCCGACAGGGTCTGCGTCAGCTGGCGCACCTGGGTGTCGAGCTGCGGCCGCGGCGCGGCCGTGCGCGAACTGGCCAGCCGGGCCGTCAGCTCGGCCTTCAGCGTTTCCAGCTGGTTGGCCACGCGGTCGAGGTAGTCGAGCGCCTGCTGGGCGCGCGCGACCTGGTCCTGCAGGCCGCCGGACAGCTTCGACGCGCCGCCGCTGGTGCGCAGCGGTGCCGAGGTCGGCGACGACGCGCCGGCCGTCGTCGTGGTGTCGTCGACGCGCTCGGGTGCGCGCGTCGCGGTCAGCCGGGACGAAGCGCTCGTCCGGGTACCGAGGGTGCCGCCGGTTCCGCCGGCGGTCGTGGGTCGTAGTGTGGTATCCATCGCCATCAGAGCGCCGAGAACAGGGACAAAGTGCCGATCTTGCTGTAGGCCTTGTAGCTGGCCTGGAGGGCCGTCTGGTAGCCGTTCAGTTCGATTGCGGCGGTGCCGACGTCGAGCTGGCCGATGTCGAGAATCGCCGTCTGGTTCGACAGGCTGACGTTCTCGTGGTTGGCGTCGATCGTCTTGAGAATATTCTGCTGGCCGCCGATCACGGCGACCTTGCCGGCAACCAGATCCATGGCCGCGTCGAAGCCGTCCAGGTTGGCCTTGACGGTGGCGCGCACGGCCGGATCGTTGGCGTTCACGCCGGTCGCCGACAGCGTGGCGATCGTCTGGTCCATCTGGTTCAGCAGCGCTTCCAGGCCCTTGACGTTCTGGTTGCCGACCTGCGTGACGCCGTTGCCCACGACGACCAGCTGCTCGTTCGTGTTGCCGGCATAGCCGTAGCGCGCGCCCAGCGGCGCGCCGGCGTTGTAGGCGATCGGCGCGGAGCCGGTCACGGTGCCGGAAAAGATGTAGCGGCCTTCCTGGTCCTTCGAGTTGGCGTTGTACAGCAGACTGTCGCGCAGCGACGTCAGCGACGTGACCATCGCGTTCAGGTCCTGCGGCGTGTTCGAACCGTCCGAGGCCCACACGAGCAGGTCCCGGCCCGACGTCATGTCGGTGACCATGTTCTGCAGCGAGCCTTCGTTCTTCGACAGGCGCTCCTGCACCGCGGCGATGTTGCGGCGGTACTGCGCCAGCGCGGCTTCTTCGCGGTTCAGGCGCGACAGACGCACGCTGTCGACCGGATCGTCCGACGGCAACTGGATGCGGTTGCCGTTGGCCATCTGCTGTGTGACATAGGTGATGCGCTCCTGGTTGGTCTGGAGCGACTGAGTCATCATCGCCTGGTATTGGCTGGTGGCGATACGCATGCTTCTCTCCTTAACCCATCATTTGCAAGGTGGCGTCGAACAGCGCGTTCGCGACGGACATCACCTTCAGGTTTGCCTGGTACATGTTCTGGTATTCGACGAGGTTCACGGCTTCCTCGTCCTGGTTGACGCCGCTCGTCGACTGCCAGTCCGACTGGGCCTGGTCGCGCATCGATTGCGCGGTCGTGAGGGCGCTCTTGTTTTGCTGGCTGTCCACCGCGAGGCGGCCGACGAGCTGCGTGTCGGCGTCGCTGAGCAGCACCGAGCCGATCTTGGTCAGCGTCAGCGGCTGGGTCTTGATGTCGACCAGCTTCTGCAGGTTACCGGTATCGCCCGCGGTGCCGTCCGCGGAAAACGCGAGGTCCGACGTCTGGTAGCTGTCCGCCACCTGCATCATGGTGGACGTGCTGCCCGGGGTATAGACGAACAGCGGCTTGCCGGCGCTGCCGTCCATCGCGTAGCCGGCCGCCAACTGGTTGTTGACCTTGTCGGCGATCTGCTTGGCCATGTCGGCCACGCCCTGCTGCAGCGGCAGCAGCGTGTCCTTTTCGTAGGTCGACAGGCCGCCCAGCTGGCCGCCGGCCTTGGTCGCGTCGAGCGCGAACGTGGTGCCGGCGAAGGTCAGGGAAAAGCTCTGCGCCGAGCCGCCGGTCACGGACAGCTTGCCGGACACGCCGCCCAGCACGAGCGACTGGCCGCTCTTGAGCGAGATGTTGCGGGTGCCGTCCGGCTGGTCGCTGACTTCCAGCGCCATCTGGCTCGCCAGGCTGTCGATGGCCAGGTCGCGCGCATCCACCAGGGACGACACGTTGGCGCCGGCCGCGTTGGCGTTGGCGATCTCGGCGTTCAGCGAGGCGATCGAGGTGATCGTGCTGTTGGCCGAGTCGATCAGCGCGTTGCGCTGCTGGCGGACCGACTGCAGCTGCGCGTTGTAGACGTTGTTCATGCTGTTGAAGCGCTGGGACAGCAGGCCGGCGGCGGTCACCACCTGCTGGCGCAGCGGGGTCGACGTCGGGTCGACGCCGGCCACGGCGTTCAGGGCCGAGAAGAAGGCGTCGACGCCGCTGGAAATGCTGGCCTTGTCGTCGCCCATCACGGATTCCAGCTGGCTCAAATACGGCTGGGTCTGCGAACGCGCGCCCAGGTCCGATGCGCTGCGCCACAGCTGCTGGGTCTTGTAGCTGTCGGAGAAGCGCATCAGCTGGGTCACGCGCACGCCGTTGCCGGCCTGGCTCGTACCGGCTGCGGGAGCGACGGCGTTCAGCAGGGCCGACTGGCGGGTATAACCCTTGGTCTGCAGGTTGGCGATGTTCTGGCTGCTGGCCGACAGGGCTACCTGCGATGCGATGGCGCCGGAGAGGGCGTTGTTCAGGATGCTCATGGTGCGGATCTCGTTTAAGCGGGGTCAGTATTAACAGGCGACCGTTCAGACCGGTTTATTAAGGGGCGCCGGCAATATCTGCCGCAAAATCGCGTCGGCGACACCGAAGGCGCGCTGGTGCGCCAGATTGCCTGCCAACATGTTATCGACCATGTCCGTCATGTCCTGGTTGACCTTGTTCTTGGTCGGGCTGTCCTCGGGCGCGATCGAGCGCGTGCTCTCGCGCATCTGGTGCAGCATGTGCGAGATGAAGAAGCTTTCGAATTCGATGGCGGCTTTCGTGGCCTTGGCCGCGAGGGCCTTGTCCGCAGCCGTGGCCGGCGCCGCGGCCGGTGCGGCCGCCGCCGGCGCGACGGCGTCCTGGGCGGCGGTCTGGTCCGCGTGGCGCGGGTCGATGGCGTTAACGTTGTTCATCATCAGATCACCACCAGTTCGCCTTCGATCGCGCCGGCCTGGTCGAGCGCCTGCAGGATCGCCATGATGTCGTCCGGCGACGCGCCGAGGCTGTTGACCGTGTCGATGATGGTCTGCAGGCGCGCGCCCGCCGGCCACTGGAACATCTGGCCCGAGCCCTGGTCGACCGACACCTTCGACTGCGGCGTGACCTGGGTCTGGCCCTTGGAAAACGGACCCGGCTGGCTGACGGCCGAGCTTTCCGAGATCACGACCTTGAGCGAACCGTGGGTCACGGCCGCCGACTTCACGCGCAGGCCGTCGGAAATCACGACGGTGCCGGTGCGCGAATTGAACACGACCTTCGGCACGTCCACGCCGGCTTCGACCGGCATGTTTTCCAGCTTGGCGACGAATGCCACGCGCTCGGTCGGGTTGGCCGGCGCCACGACTTCGACGCTGGTGCCGTCGGCCGTCGTGGCGACCTGGCCGAAGCGGCGGTTGATCGCGTCGACGACGTTGGTCGCCGTGTCGAAGTTCGGGCGGCGCAGGCGCAGCAGCACGGCCGGGCGCGTGGAGAAATCGGTCGGGATCTCGCGTTCGATCATGGCGCCGTTCGGGATGCGGCCGCCGGTCGGCGTGTTGATCGTCACCGACGAGCCGCTCTTGCCGGACGCGGCCAGGCCGCCGACGACCAGGTTGCCCTGGGCCAGCGCATACACTTCGTTGTCGGCCGCGCGCAGCTGCGTCAGCAGCAGGGTGCCGCCGCGCAGGTTCTTGGCGTCGCCCAGCGACGAGACGGTCACGTCGATCGCCTGGCCGCGGCGGTAGCCGGGCGGGAACACGGCCGAGACCATGACGGCGGCCACGTTCTTGTTCTTCGCTTCCTCGCCGTCCGGCAGCTTGACGCCGAACTGCTTGAGCATGTTGGTGACCGACTGGCTCGAATACTTCACCTGGGTCGAGTCGCCGCTGCCGTTCAGGCCGACGACGAGGCCGTAGCCGACCAGCGGATTCTCGCGCACGCCTTCGACGCTGACGAGGTTGCGCAGCGGCTGCGTGCGCGACAGGGCGGCGTCGGCGGCCGCGGCGGCGGACGTCTTGGCCACGGCGGGCGCGGCGGCCACGGCCGGCGCGGCGCCGGCGAAGGCCAGTGCGGCAAGCAGCGCCGCGGAAACGATACGGAAAGAGCGGGTCATGTCGTCCTCAGAACGGCATCAGGGGACCGGTGAAGAACCGGGTCAGCCAGCCGGGGCTGTTGGCGTCGGCCAGCGAACCCTGGCCGGAATAAGCGATACGGGCATTGGCCACGCGCAGCGACGATACCTGGTTCGAGTTGTCGATGTCGGCGGCGCGCACATAGCCTTTCAGGCGCAGGTATTCCTCGCCCTGGTTCAGCTGCAGGCGCTTTTCGCCGGCCACGCGCAACAGGCCGTTCGGCATGACTTCCTGCACGATCACGGTGACGGCGCCCGACAGCGCGTTCTGCTGGGTGCTGGTGGCGTCGCCGTTGAAGCTGCGGTCGGCGCTGGCGTCGATGCCGATGCGGCCGAACGTCTTGCCGAGCGCGCTCAGCGGGTTGACCGACACGCTCGAACCCTTGCTGAAGCTGGTGCCGGCCTTCTTGCTGGCCTGGGTCGTTTCCTGCAGCAGGATCGTGACGACGTCGCCGACACGGAACGCGCGCGCGTCCGAGGTCAGCGACACGACATCGGCGCTGAACACGCCGCCGGCCACGCCGGAGCGTGCCGGCTGCGTTTTCGGCAGCACGAGTGCGTCGTCGTCGGCGACGGGGTGGTTCAGGGGGACGCGCGAAGCGCATCCGGTCAGCACGAGGCTGGCCGCCATCCCGGCGGCGAGGACGATACGTTTCATGATTAGCGGGACGCCTGGGACAGGTATTGCAGCATGTTGTCGGCGGCCGACAACACCTTGGTGTTCATCTCGTAGGTACGCTGGGCGGCGATCATGTCGACCATCTCCTCGACGACCTGCACGTTCGAGCCTTCCAGCGCGCCCTGCTTGATCTTGCCGAAGGCGCCGTCGCCGGCCTTGCCCTCGTTCGGATTGCCGCTGGCGGCCGTTTCCTGGAACAGGTTCTCGCCCAGGGCCTGCAGGCCGGCCGGGTTGACGAACGTGGTCAGCGTCAGCTGGCCCAGTTCGGTCGGCGCGACGTTGCCCGGGACGGTCGCGCTGACCATGCCGTTCTCGCCGATCGTGATGGCGGTCGCATTGTTCGGGACGGTGATCTGCGGCACCAGGGGCAGGCCCTGGGCGTTGACCAGCACGCCGTTCGAATCGAGCTGCAGCTGGCCGGCGCGGGTGTAGGCCGCCTGGCCGTCCGGACGGCGCACCTGCAGGAAGCCGTTGCCGGAGATCGCCACGTCGAGCGACTGGCCGGTGGTCTGGACGTTGCCGTTGGTGAAGATCTTCTGGGTACCGACGATGTTCACGCCGTTGCCGAGCTGGACGCCGTTGCTGACCGTGTTGTCGCCGGTCTGCGCGCCCGGCTGCTTGTCGACCTGGTAGAACAGGTCTTCGAACACGACGCGGTCGCGCTTGAAGCCGACCGTGTTCACGTTGGCGAGGTTGTTGGCGATGGCCTGCAGTTTTGCATCCTGGGCCTGCACACCGGTCTTGCTGATCCACATTGCTGGATTCATTGTATTCTCCTGATTCGGTTAGGGACGTGCGTCAGCCGGCGATCAGCTTGTTGCCCGTCTCGTTCATGCTGTCGCTGGCCTTGAACAGGCGCATCTGCACTTCGAAGCTGCGGTTCAGGCTCATGGTCGCGACCATCTCTTCGACGGCCGAGACGTTGCTGCCTTCGAGCGCGCCCGGGGTGACCTTCACGGCCGGGTCGGCCGCCAGGTTGCCGCCGTCGCGCGACACGATCAGGCCGGCTTCGTTCTTGGTCAGCTCGGCGCCGGTGGCGTTCACGAGCTTGAGCTTGTCGACGACCTGCATCTGCGTGGCGCCTTCGGTCAGCACGGAGATCGTGCCGTCGTTGCCGATCTCGACCGCCGTGTGCGGCGGCAGCACGATCGGGCCGCCTTCGCCCATCAGCGCGTGGCCGTGCACCGACAGCGCGCCGTCGGCGCCGATCTCGATTTCGCCCGAGCGCGTGTAGGCTTCGCTGTCGCCGTACTGCACGGCCAGGTAACCCTGGCCGCCGATCGCCACGTCGAGCGGGCGGCCGGTCTGGCGCACCGCGCCGGCACGGGTCGAGATGTTGTCGGACTGCATCGACGACAGGTGACGGTCGTCGTAGCCGTAGCCGCCCAGCTTCTGGTCGGTCGCCGCTTCCATGCTGGCGCGGAAACCGGCCGTATCGAGGTTCGCCAGATTGTTCGCGTGCACCTGCTGGGCACGCATCAGGCGTTCGGCGCCGGAAACGGCGGTAAAGATCAGTTTGTCCATTGTTGAGCGGTCTCGTCAGTCTTACAGGGCCTGCATCAGGGCCTGCATCATCTGGCTTTCGGTGGTCAGGACCTTGGAGTTGGCCTGGTAGTTGCGCTGCGAGGTCATCAGGCCGACCAGTTCCGACGTGATGTCGACGTTCGAGCCTTCCAGCGAACCCGTGGTCAGCTTGCCGGCCAGGCCGACGCCCGGCGCGTTGTACAGGGCGGCGCCGGAATCGGCGTTGGCGACCCATGCGGTATTGCTGACCGACGACAGCGCGCCTTCGTTGGCGAAGGTGGCGATGGCCACGGTGCCGACGACCTGCGACTGGTCGTTGCTGTACTTGGCGACGAGCGAGCCGTCGGCCGACATCGACACGCCCACGAACGCGCCCGACGCATAGCCGTCGCTGCGGTTGGTGGTGGTGCTGGCTTCGCCGGCGAAGCGGGTCGTGCCCGTGTAGTCGATGGCGACGCTGCCGGCGGCGGCGCCGCCGCTGGCCGGGATGGCGATCGTATTGCCGGTCGTGCCCGTCAGTTCGCCCGTCGTGTTGAACGTCAGCGTCGCCGGGGTCGCGGCCGGGGCGGCGCCGTCCAGCGAGTAGTAGGCGTTGACGGTGTTGGCGTTCTGCTTCACGAAATACTGCGACAGCGTGTGCTGGCTGCCCAGCGAGTCGTACACGACCGACTGCTTGACCATGTTGTACGACGTATTGTCGGCCGGGTTGAAGGCATTGGTCGGCGGGGTCCAGTCGGCCGACAGGTTGCCGGTGTAGGCGATGCCGGTGGTGGCGACGGCCGGGATCTGGCCGGTCGGGACCTGGATCGGACCCATCGCGCCCAGCGCGCCGGTCTTGGACGGGCCGTAGCCCTGCACCTGGTCGCCGTTGCTGTCGATCAGGAAGCCTTTCGTATCGGTCGAGAAGATGCCGACGCGGGAATACGTCGTCTGGCCCTGGCCGTTGACGCTGACGAAGAAGCCGCGGCCGTCGATCGCGGCGTCCATGCCGCGGCCGGTGGTCGTGGTGCTGCCGTTCTGGCTGATGTTCTGCGTGACCGAGCCGATCTCCACGCCGTTGGCCTTGGTGCCGGCCATGACGGAAGAGAAGTTGGCGCGGCCGGCCTTGAAGCCGTAGGTCGCCGCGTTGGCGATGTTGTTCGAGACGGTATTCAGTTGCTCGTTGATGGCCTGAATGCCGGACAGTGCGATGTCGAAGCTCATGTGGATTCCTTAAATGCGTTGCGTTCGGGAGGGCGTTCCGTTCAGGAGCCCGTTTTGCCGTTGAAACCGGTGACGGACGAGGGATCGACCTCGCCGACGCCCGCCACCTGGAGCACGACGCTGGTACCGTTTACGCGCACGCTGTTCAGGCGTGCGGCCACTTCGACCGTGGGCGAGCTGCCGTCCGATGGCTTGGCCTGGATCGAATACGAACCGGGTGCCAGGCCAAGGGCGTCCGGATCGATGGTGAACGACTGGGCGCCGGAACCCGGACCCAGGTCGATCGTATGCTGTTTGCCGTCGGTGCCGGTCAGGATCAGGCTCGTGCCGGCCGACAGGCCGTTCAGTTGCACCGAGCCGCTGACCTTGCCGCCGTCGAGCTTGAGGGTGCTGGTCGCGACGGTGACGTCGGAACCGACCTGGCCGCCCATCGCCAAGGTCTGCAGGCTCTGCAGCATGCTGGCGCTGGCGGTCGTCGTCTGCGCCAGGTTCTGCAGCGCTTCCGTCTGCGACAGCTGCGACAGCTGGTTGACGTAGGCGGTCGGGTCCTGCGGCGACAGCGGATCCTGGTTCTGGATCTGCGCGACCAGGAGCTTGGTGAACATGTCCTTGTTGGCGCCCGTGGCGGCCTGCGTCGACACCTTGTCGGTCGACCCCGCGTTCGCCGTGCTGCCGAACTGGGTGTTGGTGGTATTGGTGGCGGCGACCATGATCAGGACTCTCCCAGCTTGAGCAGCGACTGCTGCATGGATTTGATGCGGCCCAGCACCTCGACGTTCGTTTCGAAGGCGCGGCTGGCGGACATCATGTCGGCCATCTCGGACACTTCGTTGACGTTGGTGTAATAGACCATGCCGTCGGCGTCCGCCTTCGGATTGTCCGGCTCGTGCACGCGGCGCAGCGGCTCGGCGCTCTCGACCACGTCGAGCACGCGCACGCCGCTGCTGGCGTTGTTGCCCATGACGGCGGCGAACACCGGCTTGCGCGCGCGGTAGGCTTCCGCCTCGGAACCGGCGGCGACGTCGGCGTTGGCGAGATTGCTCGCGATCGTGTTCAGCCGCACCGACTGCGCTGCCATCGCCGAACCGGCGATATCGGAAATGTCCTTGAAACCCATGGTTGACCCGTTTATTGACCGTTGATGGCTTTAGCCAGACCGCGCAACTGCATGTTGATGAAGGTCAGGCTGGTGTTGAAATCGGAAGAGTTCTGGCCGAACGCCGCCTGCTCGACGCCGATCTCGACGGTATTGCCGTCGGCGCTCGGGTGGTAGGGCACGCGGTACAGCGGCTGGTCGTCGCTCAGGCTGAGCTCGCCGTTCTCGGCGGCAAGGCGATCCTGCAACATGGCGCCAAAATCGACGTCGCGTGCGGTGTAGCCTGGCGTGCTCTCGTTTGCGATGTTCGCCGCCAGCACCTTGGTGCGCTCGGCACGCAGTTCCAGCGCGTCGGCATGCACACCCAGTGCGTCTTTGAAATTAATCGTCATGTCAGGAACTCCTGTCGTTGAACTTCGGGGTGATTGGTTAGAATCGAGTTTTTTCGCTGACGCTATTTTCTAATGATCGCTTTCTGTAAGGCAACCCTTGTTGGAACGTCACTCCTGTTGTTTTCTGCGCTTTCGCAAGCCGCGGCACCGACGATTCCAGTGCAAATCGAACAAGCCGCTCGTGCCGAACTGGAAAGGCAGATGGCCGCGTCCGGCTTGACCGAACCGCAATTCGACATCGCGGTCGTGACGACGCGTGCGGCCCCGCCGTGCGCCCAGCAAGTGGCCATCGAGCCCCTGGAAACCCGTTCTCCCCAGAGGATGCGCTTCACAGCGCGTTGTCCGGACACGCCCGGGTGGAGGTACGAGTACGTCGTTCGCGCGCGCGTAACGGCCATGGTGGCGACCGCAGCGGTCCCCGTCGCGGCCAATGACACATTGTCGGACGCACAAGTCACAATCGAGCGACGTGATATTTCCAACATTGCCGATCCGATCAGTAATCCCGTTGATGCGGTCGGACAAATGTCTCGTCGCATGTTGCGTCCAGGAGACATTTTGCGTGCCGGACAGCTCAGCAGTCCCGTTTTGGTGAAGCGCGGCGATGCCGTGATGATGGTTGCGCGCCGCGACGGCATCGAAGTCAGCATGGCCGGAGAAGCAATGGATGCGGGCGGAAAGGGCGCCGTGGTGCGTGTACGCAACGCCGGCAGCGGACAGGTCGTGCGCATGCGCGTGTCCGGTGCCGGCACGGTCGAGCCGATCGACGCCGGCATCAACCGCTGATGTTCTGCAGTTTGCTTGCCAGGCGCGACAGCTTGGTCGCGTACGAAGGGTCGGTGGCGTAGCCACCCTTGGCGAGGCCGGTGGCGAAGGCGTGGGCATCGCTGCCCGTGCCGAGGGCGCCGCGGAAGCGCGGGTTGTCGGTCAGCATTTGCGCATAATCGCGGAAGGCGCTGGCCTGGTCCGGATAGGCGCGGAATTTCGCGCTCGTCTTCAATGCCGCGCCGCCGACGTATTCCGTCGTGGCGGATTCGGCAACACCGCCTTTCCAGCTCGCGCCGGCCTTGATGCCGAACAGGTTGTAGGTCGAGCTGCCGTCGGCATTCCGCAACGGGCGCTGGCCCCAGCCGGATTCCAGCGCGGCGTGCGCCGACACGAGCTCGGGCGCAACGCCCAGCTTGTTCGCCGCTTCCTTTGCCCACGGGGCAATGCTTTCCAGGAATGCTTTCTGGTCCGGCTTGGTGTCGCCGTCGCCGCTCATCAGCGCGGCCGTGGCTTCCTGGGTGCGCGCGGCCAGGATGCGGCCTTCGGCGCTCAGCGTGGCGCTCGGCGTGAAGTCGCCGCCGCCGTTCTGGATGAAGCTCGACACTTCGCCCTGCACGTCGTTGAACAGGACGCCGAACTTGCCGCCGCCGTTGCTCAGGGGCGCCGTGGGCGCGGTGGACGAGGTCGGCGAAAGGGACGGGATCGACGTCGTGAATTCAGCGTGGCGCATAGGTTTCATCCTCGCCGTGCAGCAGGCGTTGCATGATCGTATATTGTTCGGCCATGAGGTTGCCGTTGCGCGACGTTGCGTGTTTGCAGTCGCGCACCAGTTGTTCGAGCGCATCCCAGTCGGCTTCGCTGCGCGCGCGTTGCGGCGCAGGCAGGCTGCCGAACAGGTCGGCCATCGTCGCCTGCGGGCCGAGCAGGGCGCGTACGAGGTGCACGCGTTGCTGGCGACGCTCTTCCATCGCATCCAGCTCGGGCGTGAGGGCGCCGGCCAGCGTGGCCAGTTCGGCGCTGCGGTGGCGCAGGGCGGCCTGGAACTGGCGCTCCAGCAGGTCGCGGATCGCGCCGCAGGCACGGATGTCGCCCTGGATACCGTCCAGTAGTCGTGCGACCGCCTGGTCGCGGGTCATGCGGCTCATGCCATCAGCCCCTGGCGCCGCCGTGGAAGCGCTGGATCAGGCCGGCCAGGCGGCCGGCGTCGAACGGCAGTTCGCCCTTGGCCAGGGCGTCGCGCAGCTCGGCCACGCGCGCGGCGTCGAAGTCGGGCAGGGCGCCGAGCGCTTTCTGCGCCGGCTGCAGCACGGCGGATTCGAGGGCGTCCGTGCCGGCCGGTGCGGCGGCCGGCGCCGCGGCGGGCGCGGCCGTGCCGCCGACCGGGGCGATCGAGACGGAAGGCGTGGAGGAACTGGAAATCTTCATGCGTGATCCTCGGGTTTTGGATTGAATGGTCATGGTTTCTTCACCATCTGGCTGCGCAGCGCCTCGACCGCGGCGTTGTCCGTCCTGGAGGTGGACACGTCCTTCGTCAGGGCTTCGGTCGATGCCGGGGCACCGAACATGGTCTTGATGGTCGCGGCCTGCTTGCCGGTCAGGATCAGCAGTTCGATGCGGCGGTTGGCCGACGCGTCGGGGTGGGCCGTATCGACCGGGGCACGGTCGGCCATGCCGACCAGCTGCAGGATGGTTTCGCCCCGCATGCCGCCGATGAGCAGTTCGGATCGCGCAGCCAGCGCGCGGTTGACCGACAGGCTCCAGTTGGAATAGCTCGCCGGTCCTGCATAAGTGTACTGCACGGAATCAGTATGGCCCACAATCAACATCTGATTTTCCATTTTTTCGAACAAAGGCGCCATCGCACGCAACAGTTTTGCGAATTTTCCGGTCGGTACGAAGCTGCCGCGCACGAACATGCCCTGCCGATCCGTGTCGTGCAACATCACCCGCAAACCGTCCGGCGTGACCACCGTGGCAAGATTCGATGCCAGTCCGGCATCGGCGCTCATCTTTTCCAGCTGGTGCGCCAGCGCCGCCAGTTCCGACGGCGATTCGTACTTGGTGCGCGGCGCGGTCGAGTTGGCTTTCGCGCCCGCGCTCGGACCGTCGGCGCCGCTGCTGCTCTTGGGCAGCTCGAAGCGTTCGATGAGGCTGCCGGAGGGCTGCGAATTGATCTGCGGCTTGCCGCCCGTGCCTTCGATCAGGCCGCTGGCGGTGTTGTCGCGCACGATGGTCTTGGCCTTCTGGGCATCGCGCGAGGCCATCAGCCACAGCACCAGGAACAGCGCCATCAGCGCCATGCAGAAGTCGGCGAAGGCGACCTTCCACGCGCCACCGTGCTCATCGTCGTGGTGCTTGCCGCCGCCACGCTTGATGATGGTTTCCTCGTGGTGCTTGTCGCCGCCCTTTTTGTTTGCTTGCACTTGTTACTCCGTAACGCCTCGGGCGCTCGTGTTGGATTCGCGATCAAGCCTTGCGCTTGGCGCCGGCATCCTCGCCATCGGACATGGCGTTGATCCAGGCTTCCAGCTGGGCGAAGCTCGGTTTCGTGTTGAGCTGGATCAGACGACGGCCCGCGTCGATCGCCAGCAGCGGCGGCTTGCCGGCCACGTGCGTGCACAGGACGACCTTGACGGTTTCCATCGTCGACGCTTCCGAATTGACCAGCTGCTTCATCATCCCGGAGATCGGGTCGAGCACGCCGTAGCACATGAAGATACCGATGAAGGTACCGACCATCGCCGCGCCGATGTGTTCCGCGATCTCGGCGGTATCCGCGCCTTCGCCGACCGAATTCATGGTGATGACGATGCCCAGCACGGCGGCCAGGATGCCGAAGCCCGGCATGCCTTCGGCCACCTTGTGCAGCGACTTGGACGGCTGGGTCAGTTCTTCGTGGATCGCTTCGAGTTCCTGCTCGAGCACGCCTTCCAGCTCGTGCGCGTTGATCTTGCCCATCGCCATCAGGCGGAAGTTGTCGACGATGAACGCCAGCAGCTTCGGCTCTTCCAGGATCAGCGGGTAGCGCTGGAACATCGGGCTGTCCTTCGGCGCCTCGACGTGGGCGTCGAGCGCCTTCAGGCCGCCGGCGGCGGTCTGCAGCAGTTCGTACATCAGCAGGAGCAGCTGGCGCTGGAATTCGGAGTCGTGCTTGTGCTTGCCCGCCACCTTCTTCATCTGGCCGAGCAGCTCGACCAGCACGTGTTTCGGATTGGCCAGCACGAGCGCACCGAGCGCGGCGCCGCAGATGACGATCAGCTCGTTCGGCTGCCAGATGGCCATGGCCGTGCCGCCCATCAGCATGTAGCCGCCGAACACGGTGCCGAGCACGATGAGGATGCCAAGGATTTGCATGATTGTTGTTACCTTTCTTGTTGGTCGGTCAGGCCTGCGCCAGCGCCGCTTTCATCTTGGCCAGGGCGCTCTTGTTGAGCTGGCAGACGCGGGCGTCGGACAGGTCGAGCACGGCCGCGATTTCCTTGTAGCTGAGCTCGAATTCGTAAATCATCTGGATCACGCGCTGTTCGCGCTCGTTCAGGGCGCCGAGCGCCTGTTCGAGGCTGCGCCGCACCATGAACTGTTCTTCCGGACCGGGCGCGTTGTGGGCGCGCTCGGTCGCTTCCTGCAGCACGTCGTCGAAGCTGAGCAGCTCCTCGGCGACGTCGTCCAGCAGGAACTGGCGCCACTCATCCTGCGAGAGGCCGAGCGCGTCCGCCGCTTCCTTGTCGTTCGGCTCGCGGCCGAGCTTGCGGGTCAGGGCGCGCACGGCGTCGCGCATCTTGTGGCTGTCCTGGCGCACGCCGCGCGGCCGCCAGTCCTGGCGGCGCAGTTCGTCCAGGATCGCGCCGCGCACGCGCAGCGACGCATAGCTGGGAAAGCCGATGTCCGGGGTGCCGTAGCGGCGCAGCGCTTCGAGCAGACCCATCAGGCCGATCTGTTCCATGTCTTCCCGTCCCATCGCGCCCGAGACCTGCGAATTGAGCTGGCGCACGATGCGCTTGACCAGCGGCGCAAAGGCGACGAGGTGCTTCTGCTCTTCGGCCGCGCTCATGGCCGCATGGATGGCGGCGTCGGCGTATTCGCTGCTGGCGTGGCTGTCGGCGTAGTCGGTCATGTAACCCACGTTGTCCCCGATGATTATTCGATGATCAGCTTGCCGATCATGACTTGCACGAACGGTTTTTCCTCGTGCCCGTGCTCATAATTGGCGTCGAACGATTTGTTCAATGCTTCCGCGTACTGCTCGACCGTCATGCCCGACGCGTCCTTCATCGTGTAGCTCGACAGGGTGCGGACGGCCAGGCTGCGCAGCAGCGGCAGGGCTTCCTTCGTTTCCTTTTCCTTCGGCACTTCCGTCGCCAGCACGAGGTCGGCCGACAGGTAGTGCGTTTCGCCTTCGTCCGGACCGCGGCGCAGCATCACGATCACCTTGTCGAGCGTGACGTACTTGAGCGGCTTGCCTTCCTTCGGCTTCTCTTCCGCTTTCTTGTGTTCCGTGCCGGCCGCGGCTGCGGGTTTGGGCATGAACCACCAGACCGCGCCACCCGCGCCGGCCGCACTCACGATCACGGCGCCGGCGATGGCGATTATCATTTTCATTTTGCTCATTTTTGACACCTGGCGCCGCACGCGGCGCTATCCAATGTTGCTTACGAGTCGCGGCCGAGCTTGAACACGGACGCGGGGTTGCCGGCCTCGGCCAGACCATGGCCGGGTTCGTTGTCCTGCTCGCGGTCCTGTTGCCGGCCGCGGCCTTGCTGTTGCGGGTCGCCGAACGGCGCCGCGCCGTTCTTCGGCGTCGGCGTGACGGTCACGGCGACCTCGGTGTACTGGCGCTGCGACAGATCGCTGCGCAGGTTGTCGCCGACGGTCTGCAGCTGGCGCAGCACCTCGCCGTTGGTGGCCGAGATGTTCACTTCCAGCACGCCGGCGCTGTGGCGGATCGCGATGTCGATGCGGCCCAGCTGCGGCGGCTCGATGCTGATCGTGGCCTGCTGCACGTTGTTGCCGACCTGGACATGCAGGCGGTCGCCCAGGGTTTCCTGCAGCGTCTGGCGCCATGCGGTCGGCGGGCCGGCCAGCTTGACGGTGTCGGCGGCCGGCTGGGCCGGCGCGGCGGCCACGGCGCCCATCACGGCGGCGGCGGCGGGCATCGTGCCGGCCTGGACCGGCTGGGCATCGGCGCCCGCGTCCTGGCTGGCCGTGCCGGCCGTGTTGCCGCCGGCGGCGCCGGCCTGCACGGCTTGCTGCACATTGGCGGTCGTCGCCTCGGCGTGGACCGCCTGCTGGGCGGGGGCGGGCTGCATGAGCTGGACCTGGGCGAGCAGGGCCTGGGGCAGGGCCGCAGCGGCACGGCGCGCATCCTCGCCGCGCATGGCCAGCGGTTGGGCCGGCGGCTGGTTCAGCTGCTGAGCCAGCGCCTGGGTCAGGGGCTGGATCGACGGCTGGTTCAGCGGCTGGGCCGACGTCGCGCCCGTGCCGGCATCGGTGCTGCCGGCGCGCGCGCCGCCCTGGGCGGCCTGCACGGCCTGCGTCACCTGCTGCGGCGACAGCGGCATTAGCGGCATCGCCATGGCGGCCAGCAGGCTGGTGTCGGGCGCGGCGACGGGCGCGGTCGCGTCGTCGGCGGCGCCGTCCGTCGCGGCCGGGGTGGCGGCGGTTGCCGTGGCGGCGCTGGCGTTGGCCGGCGCTGCGGCCGCGGTGTCGCCGACGGCCGGCGTCGCGACGGCAGCGGCGCCAGCGGCGCCAGCGGCGGGCAGGGAGGCCTGCAGCGCCAGCGCGGCGTCGCCGGCTTCTTGGCCGAGCCAGCGCGCGAACGGCTGTGCGGCGGCCTGCGCGGCGGTGCCTGGCGTGGGCGCGGGTGCGCCCGAGGTCGCGGTCGCTGCCGGCGCCTGCGCATCCTGGGCGGCGGCCGGTGCCTTGGCCTGGCCCGGCTGGGCCGACTGGGCCGACTGGGCGGTGGCGGACAGAGTTGCGGAAGTCAAAATCATCGTCATTCTTGGGTTGTGCCGGTTTCGGTTTCGCTGAACATCGCGTAGGCGACCCAGCCGTCTTTATTGGCGCGCATTTCTTCCAGGCGCGGTTCGAGTGCACGCGCGGCGTTTGCCGCGCTGGCCGCGGCCGCGTCGTGCTGGACGCGGATGCGTTCCAGCACGGCGCGCTCCGGCGCGCTCCAGGGACCGTGCGCAGCGAGCGCGCGCAGCCGCGGGATCAGCGTGCGGGCCTGTTCGCCCAGCCGGTCCCAGTCGGCGCGCGCGGCGGCGTCCTGCAGGGCATTGCCCAGCCGCGCCAGCTGCGTCTTCCGGTCGAGCGGATCAGCCATTGCGTGCCTGCACGCCGGCCCAGCCCTGGCGGATGGTCGTCATGATCCGGACGACTTCGTCGATCAGCGCCGGATCCTGCTTGACGCCGGCGCCATGCAGGTGCGTGACGCAGAAGTCGTACAGGTTGGCGAGGTTCGCCACCACCTGGCCGCCGGTCTCGAAGTCGAGCGAGCTGGACAGGCCGTTGATGATGTCGACGCACTTGTTGATGCTGTTCGCCCGCGCCTCGTAGCGCTTGGCGACGATGTGGGCACGGGCGCGCGCCAGCTCGTCGAGCAGGCCGTCGGTGAGCACCAGCACGAGTTCGATGGGCGAGGCGCGCGACGTCTGCGCGTCCAGGCTGGTGGCGTGATAATTGCTGTAGGCTTCGGTATAGGACATCTTGGTTCTCTCACGAATTGGAGTCGTTGCTGAACAGGGAGCTGAACATGGATGAATTGCTTTGCATCTTGTTCTGCAGGGTCTGCAGGTCCGTGTACTGCTTCAGGTAGCGCTGGTAGGCGGCGTCGTACTTCGCGTCGAGGTCGGTCTGGCGCTGGGTCAGGCCCGACTGCAGCTTGGTGTTGGCATCGGTACGGGTCTTGATCTGGCCGGTGGTCGCGTTGCTCCACTGGTTCAGGTAGGTATTCAGCGAGCCGGCGATGCCGCTCGGCGCCGACGTGGCGGCGGTGCCGATCAGCTTGTCGAGGCCGGTCGGATTCGCGCTCAGCTGCTTCTGCAGGCGCGTCGAATCCAGGGTGAGCGTGCCGTCGCGGTTGGCCATGATGCCGTAGCTGGCCAGCGACAGCGTACCGGACGGGCGCATCATGTCGACCAGGCGGTTGCGCAGCGCCAGCACGCCGGAATCGTGCGCGAACGCGCCGGGGGCGACGCTCTTGGCCGGGTCGCCGGCCGAGACCAGGTTGTCGACCGCCGTCTTGAGCTTGTTGTAGGCATCCACGAACGACTGCACGTTGGTGGCGGTCCCGCTGGTGTCGCGGCCGACCGTCAGCGTGATCGGCGTGTCGCCCGGGGCCTGTGCTTTCGTCGCGGTGAACGACACGCCGTCGATGTTGGTGAAGGTGTTCGAGGCCTGCTGGACCTTGGTGGTCGGATCGTTCGGATCGAGATAGAACACGGCGTCCTGCGCGGCCTTCATGGTCGTGCGCGCGCCGATGTCGAAGGCCGACTGCAGGCTGGTGTCGGTCGCGTTCGACGCGTCCACCGACACGGTATTGGCCTGGCCCGTGGCCGCCGACGTCAGCACGAGGCGCTGCACGCCGTTCACGGTCACCACGCCGGCCGAGACCTTGCCCACGTTGCCGCTGGCGTTGTTGATGGCGGCCGCGATCTCGCGCACGCTCAGGTTGGGATCGGCGTCGGTGTTGGCGCTCGCGTCCAGCTGGACGTCGAAGTGGGCGGTGTTCGTGCCCGGCGGCGTCTCGTCGCCGAGGTTGATCGTCAGGTAGCCACCGGTCTGCGCGCCGGCGGGAGGCAGGCCGTTGTACGACACCTGGCTGTTGGTCGCGAGCTTCGAGACGAACAGGCTGTACGAACCGGCCGGCGCGCTCGGCTTGGCCGTGGCCGTGCCGATCGTCGTGTCCGACACGGTCGCGCTCTGGGCCAGCATCGACTTGCCGATGCCCGTGATGCCGGCGAGCGACGTCTGGAACGCCGAGATCGCGGAGCCGAGCGTGCTCAGGGCCTTGGCCGTGGCGGTCGCCGTCGTCGTATCGTTGGTGATCTTGGTCTGGGAGCCGTCGATGTACTTGTCGGCCAGCGCCTTGGCGGTGGTGGTCGGGTCGTAGGTCGGGGCGGTGATGCTGCTGGTCGACATGGTCGTTTCTCCTGCTTATCCGTTCTTTGCCAGCCACGACTGCGTGGCGATCTCGTCTTCGCGCTTGCGCTGCGTGCGTTCTACCGCGCGGGCGTAGGCCGCTTCGTGCTGCTCCAGCACCTTGCCCAGCAGCTCGCGCCGCGTCCAGGCCTGGGCCAGGCTCTTCTGCGCGACGGCCATGTCGGCCTCGTGCAGCTGCAGGTCGGTCCGGTGCGTTTCCGCCAGCGCGAACACGGCCTGCTTGTAATTCCCGCAGTTCATGGCGAGCGCCGGCGACAGCGGCCGCATGGCGCCGGGCTGGCCGGACGGCCCGCTGCCCTCGGCCAGCGCCGTCAGGCGGTCCACGCTCGCCTGGTAGCGCGCGCACGTGGCTTCCTTCTTCGCCAGCGCCGTCTGCAGGCGCTCGACCTCGGTGCCGCGCACGCGCACCAGGGTGTCCAGGCTGTCGATCGTCGCGCGGGCCGTCATGCCATCATCGCTTTCAACTGGTCGACGCAACCGGCGAACGGCGCGTCTTCGCGCGTGCCCTGGCACAGGAACGCTTCGATGTGCGGATGCAGCTTGACGGCGCGGTCGGTCTCCGGATCGGCGCCCGGCTGGTACGCGCCGAGCGGGATCAGGTCGCGCACGCGCGCATGCTTGGCCAGCGCGGCCTTGAGCTTGCGCGCGGCCAGCGCGTGGTCCTGGCCGACGACCTGCGCCATGCAGCGGCTGATCGACTGGGCCACGTCGATGGCCGGGTAGTGGCCGCGTTCGGCCAGTTCGCGCGTCAGCACGATGTGGCCGTCGAGGATCGCGCGGGCGCTGTCGACGACCGGGTCCTGCTGGTCGTCGCCTTCGGCCAGCACCGTGTAGATGGCGCTCATGCTGCCGTGCTCGTTCTCGCCGTTGCCGGCCGATTCCACCAGCTGCGGCAGGTTCGAGAACACCGACGGCGGATAACCGCGCGTGGCCGGCGGCTCGCCCAGCGACAGCGCGACTTCGCGCAGCGCCATCGCGTAGCGGGTCAGCGAATCGCACAGCAGCAGCACGTTCTGGCCGCGATCGCGGAAGTGCGCCGCGATCGAGTGGCACATTTCCGTCGCCATCACGCGCATCAGCGGCGATTCGTCGGCCGGCGCCACGACGACGACGGCGCGCTTCAGGCCCTCGGGGCCGAGCGACTTCTCGATGAATTCGCGCACCTCGCGGTTACGCTCGCCGATCAGGCCCACGACGATCACGTCGGCCACGGTCTGGCGCGTGATCGTCCCGAGCAGCACCGATTTGCCGACGCCGGAACCGGCCATCAGGCCGACGCGCTGGCCCTTGCCGATCGTGAGCATCGAATTGATCGCGCGCACGCCGACGTCCAGCGGCTCTTCCACCGGCGCCTTGCGCAGCGGGTTGACCTTCGGCGGCGTGGTCGACAGGATGCGGTCGCCGCCCAGCTTGCCGCGGCCGTCGATCGGCTCGCCCAGGCCGTTCACCATGCGGCCCATCCACGACGGACCGATCTGGATGCTGGACGGACCGGTCGACGGCAGCACGCGCGCGCCGGTCACGAGGCCGTCGGCCTGCTTGAACGGCATCAGGTACGTGACCTTGTCGCGGAAACCGACGACCTGGGCGTCGAGCCAGGAACCGTCGACGGTTTCGACGCGGCAGCGCTGGCCCGTGTGCAGGCGGCAGCCCACGCTTTCCAGCAGCAGGCCCTGCACGGCGACCAGGCGGCCGGTCGGGGTGGCGACCGGCGGCGCCTTGATTTCCAGCGAGCGGAGGGTATCGGCGATGGCACTCATTCGGTATCTTCCTTGGCGGAGGCGTCCAGGCTTTCGTGCACCTGCGACATGCAAGCGGCAAGACGGCCCTGGCAGCCGGCGTCGACTTCATGGTCGCCCGCGCGCACGCGGCATTCGCCGGCTTCCAGCGCCGGATCGGCCATCAGGTTCCATTTCTTGGCGCGCTTCGGATCGAGTTCCTGGATGCGCTTGAGTTCTTCCGGATTCATGAAGACTTCGACGTCGTCGCGGGTCGGCGGCATCGCGGCCAGCGCCTCGTCGACGAGGTTCAGCATCTGTACCGGTTGCAGCGCCAGCTCGGCGCGGATCACCTGGCGGGCGATCTTGCCGACCAGGTCCACGACTTCCTTGCGCTGGGCGTTGCGGAATTCGGTCTTCATCTTCTTCAGGCTGCGCAGCATCGCCTCGACCGGCTTGGCCATCGATTCCAGCTCGGCCAGCGCCTGCTGGCGGCCTTCCTCGATGCCGCGCTGCACGCCTTCGGCATGGCCGGCGTCGTAGCCGTCGGCACGGCCTTCGTCGAGGCCGACTTCATAGCCCTCGCGCTGGCCATGGCGGTAGCCGTCGGCCACCGCGCTCTGCCAGTCGTCGTTCGGCGCGGACGAGGACGCTTGCGCGCCCTTGGCCGCGCCGTTGGCGATGAACTGCGCCAGCGGCGGGAAGTGATAAGGCCGGAACTGCTTCATTCCGCGGTCGCCTCGGCAAACAGCTGGACTTCGATCTCACCGTTGTCGGCGAGCTCCTTGACCTGCGCCATGATCTCGCGGCGGGTCTGCTCGATACGCGACATCGGCACCGGGCCGGAACGCTTCATGAGGTCCTCGAAGCTTTGCGCCTGGCGCTTCGGCATGGCGGCCAGCAGGGCATCGCGCAGCGCGGGTTCGGCACCCTTGAGCGCGATCGCCCACTGCTCCAGCGGGATCTCGTCGAGCAGGCGCGAGATCGTGTTCTCGGTCTGCTTGGACAGGATGAAGAAGTCGTACATCGACATCTCGATCTTCGAGACCACGTCCGGATCGTGCGCACGCAGCAGTTCCACCATCGTGCCGCGGTTGTTCGGCAGGCGGTTCAGGATCTCGGCCGCCTGGCGCACGCCTTCCACGGTCGCGCTCTGGGTATCGAGCGCGGACAGGCAGCGCCCGACCAGCTCTTCCAGTTCGGCCAGCAGTTCGCGGTCGATCTCTTCCAGGCGCGCCAGGTTCAGCAGCACCAGCTCGCGGCCGTCTTCCGGCAGCGCGTCGATGATCTGGCCGGCCAGCGCCGGCGGCAGGAACGCCAGGAACACGGCCTGCATCTGCACGTGCTCGGCGGCGATGTAGTCGGCCAGCCACTTCGGCGACGCGTACTGCAGGCGCGCCATCATCGGACGGATCGCATCGCCGTAGATCGTGTTCAGCACGCTGTTGGCGATCTCGCTGCCGAGGGCCAGGTCGAGCGAGCGCTTGAGGTAGCTGCGCGACGCGCCGTGCAGGCCGCTCTGCTGGCGATAGTCGTCGAAGAACTTCTGGATCGAGTTCTTCACGGTATCGACCTTGATGCCGCTCATCCGGCTCATCACCTGCGTCAGTTCGATCAGCTCTTCGCGTTCGAGGCAGCGCAGCACCGCTGCGGCCGGTTCCTCGCCGATGGACAGCAGCACGATGGCGGCCTGTTCGACCGGGCTCAGCGATGCTTCCTGCACTTCGTTATTGTTCAGATCCGCCATTTTTCTTTTGCACCCATTGTTTGACCACTTCAGCGACCCGCTCCGGTTCCTTGCCAGCAAGAGCCTTGAGGTGGTCGACCATCACATCCACGGCCGAACCGGCCGGGGGCAAATCGTATTCCGCGAGCAGCGCCTGGACCGGCAACGTACCCGGTGCCGCGCCTGCCGCTGGCAGTACGCCCGCCGCGTTCGCACCCGGTGCGGGCAGCGCGCCGGCGCCGCCGTTCGCGCCCGGCAGGGCGTTCGTCGCACCGGCCTGGACGGTCGCCAGGTTCGGCGCCGCCGCGGCCTGCGGGGCCACGCGCTGGTTCAGCATGCGCATCAGCGGACGCAGGATCAGGAGCCAGCCGAGCAGGGCGCCGATCGCGTACATCGCATAGCCGGCGATGTCGACGATGTTGTCGCGCTCCTGGTACCACGGCTCGACCGGAACCGGTGCCGGGAAGGTCAGCGACGACACCGTCAGCACGTCGCCGCGGGTGTTGTCGATGCCCAGGCCGCCGCGCAGGATCTTGTCGATGTTCGCGATCTCGGCCGGCGTCCAGCCGTTCTTCGGCGTGCCCGCCTTGGCGTTGTTCAGCACCACCGCCACCGACAGCTTCTTCAGGCGGCCACGCGAGCGCTTGATCTGCGTGATCGCGCGGTCGTAGGCGTACTGGCGGGTCGACGCGTTCTTGCGCGCGCTGCCGTCGTCCGGCTTGGCGTTCGGATCGGCCGCGGCGCCGTTCGCGCCGGCTGCCGCCGCGTTCGGATCGGCCGGGGTGTTGTTCGCGACCGGCGGACGGTTCGACAGCGTGCCCGGCACGCCCATCGCCATGCGGCTCTTTTCCTGCTCTTCGCGCGTCGCCTCGCTGGTGACCTTCGGGGCTTCGCCGTACTTCTCCTGCGTTTCCTCGACCTTGTCGTTGTCGACGTCGGCCGTCACGCTGACCTTGAAGTTGTCGTTGCCGAGCACCGGACCGAGCAGGCCCGCCACGTTGGCGCGCACTTCATCCTGGAAGCGCTTGGCGGCGGCATCGCCCTGGGCGGCGCCGTCGAAGCCTTCGCTCAGGTCGACGCGCGACGACAGGTAGTTGCCGCTCTGGTCGACCAGCGACACGCGCGCCGGGGCCAGGCCGGCGACGCTGCCCGACACCATGTTCACGATCGCCGCGATCTGTTCGTTCGACAGGCTGCGGCCCGGCTTGACGGCCACCACGACCGACGCCGACGACTTGTCGCCGTCGCTGGCGACGAACGACGAGGACTTGGCGATGGCCAGGTGCACGCGCGCCGCCGCGATGGCGTCCAGCGTGCCGATCGACTGTGCCAGCTCGCCTTCGAGGCCGCGGCGGAAGCGCACGTCCTGCACGAACTGCGACACGCCGAGCGGGTCGTTCTTGTCCATCAGCTCCAGGCCGGCCGGCAGCTGCGCGGTCACGCCCTTGGCGGCCAGCAGCATGCGCACCTTGCCCAGCTGGCCGGTCGGGACCATCACCTGGCCCGAATCCGGGTGGATGCGGTATGGCACGTGCTCGGCGTCGAGCACGCTCATCATGTCGCTCGCGGCGACCTTCTCGTGGGCGCCGAACACCGGCTTGTAGCCGGCCTGGTCGTTCCACGAGTACAGCATGACCGCCGCGGTGATGCCGATGGCGAGCACCAGGATCGGGGTCAGGTTCTTGGTCAGCGCGGGTGGCAGGGCCAGGCGCTTGCCGCCGAGGGCGGTCTTGAGAGTGGCAATCACGTTTGGAGTCTTCCTCAGACCGGCAGCTTGAGCAGGTCGTCCACTGCGCCCATGACCTTGTTACGGACTTGCATGAGCATCGAAAAAGACAGGTTGGCCTGCTGCGACGACAGCATTGCGCCGACGAGGTCGTCGCTCTTGCCGCTGTCCACGTCAGCCATCTTCTGGTTGGCTACCTGTTGGTCCTGGTCCACGCTGACCAGAGCGTCTTTCATGCTCTGCGCGAAGGAGAAGTTGCCGCTGCCATTGCCCACGGCGGGGTGGCCGGCATCCAGCGCCGGCGCCGTGACGGCGAGGCGGCTGGCGTCGTTGGTGAGGGCTGCCAGGTCGGCCCGGATTTGGCCGGCAAGTTCAGTTCCCATCGTCTTGATCGCTCCTATGCTTAAGTTGCGGTTGTAACTTCTAGTTAATGTTGCATCAGCTTAATGCGTTGCATTCGATGCAATGACTGTTAGCAGTACGAAAATTGTTAAATTTTCAGTATGCCGTGGTGGCTTGGTGTCAGCTTCGGAACCGAGGAGAATATCAGCGGATTCGTCAGTTACCCAGAGCACAATTTTTGATTTCCCTAGCGCAGTGACGTCATCTTACCGTAGGGCAATGGCGAATTCAAAGGAGAAAATCAAATCGCGTGACACAATTTAGCAGGTATAATTGTTGCCTAGAGGAATGAAAAGAAAGCATCTCCGCTTATCATTTTTGTAACCAGACCATGACGATTTCAAACCAAGACACCACCACGCAGCACCAAGTGCTCGACCCCTGCCTCCTAGGGCGTCCGGTACATCTGCTGCCCCTGTATGCAGCGCGTCTCCAGGAGGATCTGGAGGGGGCGATGCAGGGTAGCGCCCGCCGTTACTGGGCCGGATGGCGTCTCGAAACCCTCGAATTCGGCCGTGCGCCGCAACAACACAACCTCCGTTGGATGGCTGTTTTGGGTGCGATGGGCACGGTTGCGGTGGCGTTTGAGCGTGGTTTATTACTGACACTGTTGGAGCGGCGCTACGGTGGACGTAGCGCCGGCGCAACTCAGCGGGACCCGCAAACGGAGCGTGTCACCGCCACCGAAGAAAGATTGGGCGTCGTACTGACGCAACAAATGGTGGATCTGTTGTATGCACGCGTCGCTGCCAGTGTGGCAATGGAGGTCGCACCGCGGCCCGTGCAGGCCAGCGCCGTGGTGGCTTCGACAATGCCCGGCGAAAGCGGCTGGGCCGTGCGCGTGCAGGTCCGTGACAACAACGATAACACCGGCCAGTTCTGGATCGCGCCCGACCAGCACATGATGGCCACCATTCTGGGCACGCTGCGCCCGGAAGCCGGCCGCCAGACCGCCGCACGCGGTCCGGCCGATCCCCTTGCCACCAAGCTGCAGGTCCAACTGGACGGTCGCCTGGTTACCAAGGAAATTACGTTGGGCGCATTGTTCGACCTCAAGGTGGGCGACGTGATTCCGGTGAATGTGGGCCGGGCCGACGTCCTTCTCGACGAGGCGCGGCTGTTCACGGCCGCCGTCGCCGAGCACAAAGGCAAGCTGTGTTTAACCTCTTTTGAAGACGCCGAGTAATCATATGAACCTGAACGACCAATTCGCCGCTGGCGACATCCTCATCGACGAAGCGCACGCCGCGGACGACGCCATCGCCGCCCCGGCCGCGCCGAAAGCATCGCAGCGCCTGCCGCAGATGATGCGCCGCATTCCCGTCACGCTGACGCTGGAAGTGGGCTCGGCCCGCGTCTCGCTGCAGGAACTGATGGAAATCGGTCCCGACAGCGTGCTGCCGCTCGACGCGATGGCCGGCGAGCCGCTCGTCATCAAGGTCAACGGCACGGCGATCGGCCGCGCCGAAGTGGTGGTCGCGGGCGAGCAGTACGGCCTGAAAGTGATCGATCTCGACGGCCTCAACCTGGATCTCATCACGTCATGATGTTGCAGCGACGCGACGCCCGCGTGTCTAACAGCCCGCGCCGCCATGCGCCGATCCTGATCGGTGCCGTTCTTTTGCTGGCCACGGCGAGTGCCTGGGCCGCCCCGGCGGGACCGGACGTCCTGCCCGGCGTGATCCCGGGATCCACCAGCGGCCTGACGGTGAAGTCGCAGATCCTGGTCCTGATGACCATCCTCGGGCTGCTGCCCGTGATGGTCATGATGATGACCAGCTTCACCCGTTTCGTGATCGTGCTGTCGCTGCTGCGCCAGGCGCTCGGCCTGCAGCAGGGCCTGCCCAACCGGATCATCACCGGTGTGGCGCTGATCCTCACGCTGCTCGTGATGCGCCCGGTCGGCATGCAGGTCTGGAACGAGGCGTTCGTCCCGTACGACAAGGACAAGATCTCGCTGGAGCAGGCGCTCAAGATCGCCGAGGTGCCGCTGTCGCGCTTCATGCTGGCGCAGACGAGCAAGACGGCGCTCGCGCAGATCGCCCACCTGTCCGGCGAGCCGGCCGGGATGAAGCCCGAGGACCGCGGCTTCACGGTGAAGCTGGCCGCCTTCGTGCTCTCCGAGCTCAAGAGCGCGTTCCAGATCGGCTGCATGCTGTTCATCCCGTTCCTGATCATCGACCTGGTGGTGTCGTCGGTGCTGATGGCGATGGGCATGATGATGCTGTCGCCGCTCGTGATCTCGTTGCCGTTCAAGCTGCTCCTGTTCGTGCTGGTCGACGGCTGGACGCTGACCGTGAATACCCTGGTCGGCAGCATTCACGGCCTCTAGAAGCCGTCCGTTCGTTTTCGCTTTCATATCCGAATGACTCCTGATATCGCCGTCGACTTCGTCGTCGAAGCCCTGCAGCTGGTGATGCTGCTCGTGATGGTGCTGGTGGTGCCCGGCCTGGTGGCCGGCGTCATCGTCGCCCTCGTGCAGGCCGCCACCCAGATCAACGAACAGACGCTGAGCTTCCTGCCGCGCCTGCTCGTGACGCTGGTGGCCCTGATCCTGGCCGGTCACTGGATGACCGGCAAACTGATGGATTATTGCGTCAGCGTGTTCCAGCGCGCCGCGACGCTGGTCGGCTGATGCTCGAACTGACCCATCTGCTGCTGCCGATGATCGGCGCGCTGTGGTGGCCGTTCTGCCGCATCATGGCGCTGCTCACCACCGCCCCGGTGATCGGCGACGCGCTGGTACCGGTACCGCTGCGCGCGCTGCTGTCCGTCGCGCTCGCGTTCCTGATGCTGCCCATCACCAAGGGCGGCGCGATGCCGGACCCGTTCTCGCTGGCGGGCGTCATCGTGATGATGGAGCAGGCCGTGATCGGCGGCGTGATCGGTTTCGCGATGCAGCTGACGATGGCCGTCGTGAACATGCTCGGCTTCGTCGTCTCGAGCCAGGTCGGCTTTTCGATGGCGCAGATGAACGACCCGGTCAACGGCCAGCAGTCGGACGTGATCTCGGGCCTGCTCGGCCTCGTCGCGATCCTGATCTTCTTCGGCATCGACGGCCACCTCGTGCTGGCCGGCGTGCTGGGCCAGAGCTTCAAGGCCTGGCCGGTCGGCGGCGGTTACGAGGGCCTGCTGCTGCAGACGGTGGCGCTGAACGTGGGCTGGGTGTTCTCGGCCGCGATGCTGCTGGCGCTGCCGATCGTGTTCTCGACGATGGTGGTGCAGATCGGCATGGGCTTCCTGAACCGCGTGGCGCCGTCGCTGAACCTGTACTCGCTGGGCTTTTCGCTGGTGACGCTGTTCGGACTGATGATGCTGGTGCAGGTGGTGCGCTTCGTTCCCGAGCACTACGTGCAGATGACCAACCAGGTGCTGGAGATGCTCCAGCAGCAGATGAGGGCGGCGCATGGCTGAAGGTACGGGCGGCGATAAGACAGAAAAGGCTTCAGCCCAGAAGCTCAAGAAGGCGCGCGAACAGGGCCAGGTCGTCCGCTCCAAGGACCTGGCGACGGCGGTCGGCATCCTGGCCAGCCTGAAGCTGTTCGTGTTCCTGCTGCCGGACTACCTGGCATCGTTCCGGTCGCTGTTCCATCTGGTGTACGCGCCGCTGGGCGCGGCCGGCGCGCTGGAGAACGCGCTGACGATCGTGTGGGGCGGCGCCGCGATGCTGCTCGTGAAGATGGTGCTGCCGCTGGCCGGCGTGCCGCTCGCGATCGTCGTGGCGAGCATCGTGCCGGGCGGCTGGGTCGTCTCGACGAACAACCTGATGCCGAAGTTCGAACGGTTTTCGCCCGTGAAGAACCTCGGCCAGCTGGCGTCGGGCAAGCACTGGACGACGTTCGCGACGTCGCTGGCGAAAGCGGTCCTGCTGGCGGTGGTCCTGGTGCACGTCGTGCGCTCGGCGCTGTCGGCCTGGGTCGATCTGCAGCGCATGCCGCTGAACGAGGCCCTGGTCCAGGGCGGCGGCATGATGTTCGACGGCCTGATGTCGCTGGTGGCCGTGTTCGTGCTGTTCGCGCTGATCGACGTGCCGCTGCAGGCGTTCATCTTCGCCCGCGGCCAGCGCATGAGCAAGCAGGAAGTGAAGGAAGAATACAAGAGCACCGAGGGGAAACCCGAAGTCCGTGCGCGCATCCGCCAGCTGCAGCAGCAGATGGCCCGCCGCAACGTGAACAAGACGGTGCCGACGGCCGACGTGGTGATCGTGAATCCCGAGCACTACGCGGTCGCGCTGAAGTACGATACCAAGCGTGCGGAAGCGCCCTACGTGGTGGCCAAGGGCATCGACGAGATGGCCTTGTACATCAAATCGATCGCGGCCAGGCACAAGATCGAAACGATCGAGTTGCCGCCGCTGGCACGTGCCATCTACAACACCAGCCAGGTGCAGCAGCAGATTCCCGCCGCGCTGTACCAGGCGGTGTCGCAGGTGCTGAACTACGTGCTGCAATTGAACGCTTTCCGTGCAGGCCGGCGCCAGGCGCCCCCGCGGTTCCCCAATGAAGTGGCCGTGCCGGCCCATTTGAGTGAGGTATCCCAATAATGAACTTGATCAACAGCTTGCTGCTCGAGCTGCGCCGCCAGAAGATCGCCACGCCGGCGTTCCTGCTGACCATCCTGGCGATGATCATGCTCCCGTTGCCGCCCGTGCTGCTGGACGTGCTGTTCACGTTCAACATCGTGCTGGCGCTGATCGTCATCCTGGTGTCCGTGTCGGCCAAGCGGCCGCTCGACTTCTCGGTCTTCCCGACCGTCATCCTCGGCACCACGCTGTTGCGCCTGGCGCTGAACGTGGCGTCGACCCGCGTCGTGCTCCTGCACGGCCACGAAGGCACGGCCGCGGCCGGCCACGTGATCGAGGCGTTCGGCAACGTCGTCATCGGCGGCAATTTCGTCGTCGGTATCGTCGTCTTCGTGATCCTCATGATCATCAACTTCGTCGTCGTGACGAAGGGTTCCGAGCGTATCTCGGAAGTGTCCGCGCGCTTCACGCTGGACGCGCTGCCCGGCAAGCAGATGGCGATCGACGCCGACCTGAACGCGGGCCTGATCAACCAGGAACAGGCGCAGGTCCGGCGCAAGGACGTGGCGTCGGAAGCGGACTTTTACGGCGCCATGGACGGTGCCTCGAAATTCGTGCGCGGCGACGCGATCGCGTCGATCCTGATCCTCCTGATCAACATCATCGGCGGCGTCGCGATCGGCGCGCTGATGCACGGCCTGTCGTTCGGCGAAGCGTTCCGCCAGTACGCGCTGCTGACGATCGGCGACGGCCTCGTCGCCCAGGTGCCGGCGCTGCTGCTGTCGGCCGCGGCCGCGATCCTCGTCACCCGCATCAGCGATTCGGGCGACTTCGAACAGCAGGTCGGCGGCCAGCTGCTGGCCAATCCGACGGTGCTGTACTCGGCCGCCGGCGTGATGGTGATCCTGGCCCTCGTGCCGGGCATGCCGTGGTTCTTCTTCATGGTGTTCGCCGCGGCCCTCGGCTACGTCGCCTTCAGGCTGTCGAAGCAGGAAATCAAGGCGCCGGACGAATCGAGCGTGGCCGCCATCGAATCGGCCCTGCGCGACGACCGCGCGCCGGAACTCGACTGGGAACAGCTGCCGGTCGTGCAGCCGATCTCGATCACCGTCGGCTACAAACTGGTGCACCTGGTCGACAAGGCGCAGGGCGAAGTGCTGACCAAGCGGATCAAGGGCGTGCGCCAGAGCCTGTCGGAACAGATGGGCCTGCTGATGCCGGCGATCGGCGTGCGCGACGACCTCACGCTGCGCCCGAACCAGTACGCCATCGCCATCAACGGCACCGTCGTGGCCGAGGGCGAAGTCGTGCCGGAAAGCCTGATGGCGATCCCGTCGCCGAACGTGTACGGCGAGATCGACGGCATCCCGGGCATCGAACCGGCATTCGGCATGGCCGTCACCTGGATCGATCCGGAGCAGAAGGCGCATGCGCTGGGCCAGGGCTACCAGGTGATCGAGGTGCCGAGCGCGATCGCCACGCACACGTCGAAGGTGGCGCGCGACTACCTGTCCGAACTGTTCCGCCATGAAGACGTGCCGGCGCTGATGGAACGCCTGACCGCGCTGTCGCCGAAGCTGGCCGGCGCGCTCGACAAGGCCCTCACGCATACCCAGCTGCTGCGCGTGTTCCGCGTGCTGCTGGCGGAAAACGTGTCGCTGAAGGACATCGTCGTGATCGCGACCACGCTGCTGGACAGCTCGGAATCGACCAAGGATCCGATCCTGCTCGCCGCCGAGGTGCGCTGCGCGCTGCGCCGCCAGATCGTCTCGGGCCTGTACGGCAAGAAGAAGGACATGCCGGCCTTTAACCTGTCGGGCGAGCTGGAAAACATGCTGCTCGGTTCCCTGAACCAGGCGCGCCAGGGCAACGGCGGCAAGGTCGTGCTCGACAACTACCCGATCGATCCGCAGCTCCTGCAGCAGTTGCAGCTGAACATGCCGGTCGCGCGCGAGCAGATGAAACAGCAGCACACGCCGCCGCTGCTCCTGGTGCTGCCGCAGATCCGCCCGTTGCTGGCCC
>Ga0308161_1001109_pt1 | contig 34694 bp, 32 predicted proteins | sample PhyFR2_FD_201034 | JGI IMG/M metagenome (GOLD analysis project Ga0308161, IMG submission 201034) | Phyllosphere microbial communities from UC Gill Tract Community Farm, Albany, California, United States - DLSLF.R2 | ecosystem: Host-associated > Plants > Phyllosphere > Unclassified | place: USA...
CTGCTGCGCGAAGCGGCCCTCAAAGGCCTGATCGATCGCAAGCTGCTGCTGCAAGGCGCCGCCGATTCCAAATTTGGCTTCTCTGAAGCTGCATTGGACCAAGTGATCCTGCAAACGCCGGAATTCCAGGTCGACGGCAAGTTCAGCGCCGAACGCTTTGACCAGGTGATCCGCCAGTTGGGCTACAGCCGTCTGCAGTTCCGTCAGATGATGACCCAGGAAATGCTGATCGGCCAGGTTCGCGCAGGCATTGCCGGCAGCGGTTTCGTCACCGATGCCGAAGTGCTCGCATTCGCCCGTCTGGAAAAACAGACTCGCGATTTTGCCACCGTCAACATCAAGGCCAACCCTGCGGCGGTGAAACTCACCGACGACGAGGTCAAGGCTTACTACGACCAGCACGCCAAAGAGTTCATGACCCCGGACCAGGTGGTCATCGACTATCTGGAATTGAAGAAGTCTTCCTTCTTCGACCAGGTCAACGTCAAGGACGATGAGCTGCAGGCGGCCTACCAGAAAGAAACCGCCAACCTCGCTGAACAGCGTCGTGCGGCGCACATTCTGATTGAGGTCAACGACAAGGTCTCCGAGGCGCAAGCCAAGGCGAAGATCGAAGACATCCAGGCACGCCTGGCCAAAGGCGAGCAGTTCGAAGCCCTGGCCAAGGAGTTTTCCCAGGATCCAGGCTCTGCCAACAATGGCGGTGACCTCGGGTTTGCCGGCCCTGGCGTCTACGATCCGGATTTCGAAACCGCCCTGTATGCGTTGAAACAGGATCAGGTCTCGGTACCGGTGCGCAGCAGCTTCGGTTGGCACCTGATCAAGTTGTTGGGCGTTGAAGCACCGCAAGTGCCGACGTTCGCCAGCCTGAAAGACAAGCTGACCCGTGAGCTCAAGACCCAGCAGGTAGAGCAGCGTTTTGTCGAAGCGACCAAGCAATTGGAAGATGCGGCATTCGAAGCTTCCGACCTGGCTCAACCAGCCTCCGACCTGAAGCTCACCGTGCACACCTCCGCGCCGTTTGGCCGTGAAGGTGGCGAAGGTGTTGCGGCCAACCGTGCCGTGGTCACTGCGGCATTCAGCCCGGAAGTGCTGGATGAAGGTGCCAACAGCACCGCCATTGAGCTGGACCCGGAAACCATCATCGTGCTGCGTGCCAAAGAGCACCGCAAACCGGCGCAATTGCCGCTGGAAAGCGTTGCTGCGGCGATCCGCACCCAGATGGCCAAGGAGCGCGCCAGCGCGGCTGCCAAGACTCACGCTGACGAGCTGATCGCCAGCCTGCGTGATGGCAAGACGCCGCTGAACCAGCCGGTTGACGGCCAGGCATGGAAAGTCACTGAAGCGGCTACCCGTAGCGCGGAAGCGATCGATCCTGCCGTGCTGCAAGCCCTGTTCCGCATGCCTAAGCCTGCGGCCAAGGACAAGCCGACCTTCACCACCGTGACCCTGGCTGACGGTAGCCTGGCGATCGTGCGCTTGAACGGTGTAAATGAAGCTGCAGCCCCATCGGACGAAGAAAAGGCGCAATACCGCCAATACCTCGCTTCCCGTGTCGGCCAGCAAGACTTCGCGGCGTACCGCAAGCAGCTGGAAACCCAGGCTGACATCAAGAAGTTCTGATGGCGGTTTGAATAAAAAGCCCCCGGCCTGAAAAGACCGGGGGCTTTTTTATGTCCGCGTGTTTTATCGGTGCCTGGCCACGGCCAGTAGCATCAATCCCACCACCGCCCACGGGAACGCGCTGACGCCCCAGCGTTGAAGCAGTAGACCGCCGATCAGGCCGCCTCCGGCAATTCCCAGGTTCCACACGGTCACCAGCATCGACTGTGCGGCATCCGCCGATTCCCCTGCTGATTTGGCCAGCGCCGTTTGCAGCAATGCCGGCAGACCGCCGAACGCGAGGCCCCATAACGCGACAGCGATGTAGACCGCCGCTGGCACGTCGATCCAGAACACCAGCGCCAAGCCGATCAGGCCGAACAATACGCAGCTGATCAGCAGCAGTGTGCGCAGCCACCGGTCAATCAATATCCCGGTCAGCCAGATGCTCAACAGCGCGGCGAGGCCAAACACCAGCAGCACCCGGTCGATGTCGGTGGCAATTGCGGCGGGCACCAGTAATGGAGCGATGTAGGTATAGAGAATGTTGTGGGCCAAGACGTAGGTAAAGGTCACCCACAACACGGGGCGGATGCCGGGCAATGTCAGTACTTGGCGTAATCCTTGGCGCTTGCCCGTCGGTTGACCCGCGAAGTCGGGCAGTTGCCAGCGAGCCCATATCAGCAGCACCAGCGTGAGGCCGGTCATGATCGCAAAGCTCAGTCGCCAGCCAACGGCCGCACCGAGCCAGGTTCCCGCTGGCACGCCCAGGGACAAGGCCAGTGGTGCGCCGAGCATTGCCACGGCGATTGCCCGGCCTTGCAGATGTGGCGCGACCATTCGGCTGGCGTAACCCGCCAGCAGCGCCCAAAGCAGTCCGGCAAACACCCCGGCAAAAAAACGCGCCACCAGCGTCAGCCCATAGTGGCTGGAGAAGGCCGTCACGCTGTTGACCAAGGCAAAGCCGCCGATGGCGATCAGCAGCAGCGGGCGTCTGCGCCAACCTCGGGTCAGCAGCGTAAGAGGGATGGCTGCCAATAACGATCCGATGGCGTAGAGGGTGACCAACTGGCCAACCAACGCTGGCGACACGCCGAGGCCTTCGCCCATCTGCGGTAGCAGCCCGGCGGGCATGGCTTCGGTGAGGATGGTGATAAATCCCGCCGAGGCCAGTGCCAGCAGGCCGCCCACAGGCAGGGATTCATGTCGGGCTGTGGCGGCAGTATCAGCCAGTGAAGCGTTAGAACTCATAGCGCTGTTTCCATGCAAAAGGGCAAGCCCGCAGAGTAGGGGGCTGTGACCGAAGGAAAAACAGGCTAAGGTTCCGAACTTATCGGACGTGGATGTCCGTAATCAGCTGGGGCAAAATCATGGACAGTTTGGGCAGCCTGTCGGTATTTGTGCAGGTGGCGGAGACCCGCAGCTTCACCGCCGCCGGGCGGGTATTGGGTGTGTCGTCTTCAGCCGTGGGCAAAAGCATTGCGCGGATGGAAGACCGTCTGGGCGTGCGGCTGTTTCATCGCAGTACACGCAGCATTACCCTGACGGGCGAGGGCGCGCTGTTCCTTGAGCGTTCACGGCGGATTCTGGCCGAAGTCGAGGCGGCGGAACGCGAGTTGACCGAAGCCAGCGCCACGCCTCGGGGCAAGTTGCGCATCAGCGTGCCACAAGTGCGCGGCTTGCTGATGCCGGTGCTCAGTGACTTCATGCGTGCGTACCCGGATATCGAGTTGGATGTGGATTTTTCCGACCGCATGGTGGACGTGATCGAGGAAGGTTTCGATGCGGTAATTCGTACCGGCAAGCCGGAAGATTCACGCTTGATGGCCCGTCATCTGGGGCATTACCAACTGGTGCTGGTGGGCACGCCGGCTTACTTCGCGCAGCACGGCACACCGCAACAACCCGAGCATTTAAATGAACACGCCTGCCTGCGTCACAAGTTCTGCGCCACCGGCAAGCTGGAACCCTGGCCGTTGCGCCTGGAACCCGGTGCTGCCGAACTGACGTTGCGCACTCCGCTGGCCAGCACCACTATCGAGTCGCTCAACCATGTGGTCCACGAAGGGCTGGGGATCGCTTGTTTGCCCGACTACATGGTCAACCAGGCGGTGCGCGAGGGACGACTGCAACGGGTGCTGGATGATTATCTGGAGCACCGTGGCAGTTTCTGGATGTTGTGGCCATCAAGTCGCCATGCTTCGGCCAAGTTGCGCGTGTTTATAGACCATATGTGCGCAGGGCTTTTTCCTGCAGCCGCCGTACTGTAGCCCTGTGACGTTTTACCGACAGGAATGTGCGCGCCAAGGCCTCGTTCTGTTGCACAATAACGCCCGGACTGTTTTCTTCAGGATTATCGATGTCGACATCATTTCACTTGCGTAGCCTCGGGCTGGCGCTGGTGTTGGCGGGCGCCGCGGGCTGCTCGTCACCCAAACCCGCTATTTATGAACATGAGAGTTTCGACGACTCCGGCACGTTTTCCAGGGATTACCCGGTCAGTGATGCCGCGGCGTGCGAAGCTGCGCGGCGTGCCTTGCTGAGCCAGGGCTACATCATCACCAGCAGCGATCCCAAGGTCGTCGTCGGTAACAAAAGCTTCCAGCAGACCGGTGAAACCCATCTGCAGATCAGCTTCAACGTGGTGTGTGCCGATGATGGCAAAGGCACCAACCATTCGACGATGTTCGCTAACGCCCTGCAGGACCGTTACGCGCTGAAGAAGGTCAACAACTCCGCGAGCCTGGGTGTGGGTGTACTGGGATCGGTGTCGATGCCGATCGGCTCCACCGATGACTCGATGGTCAAGGTGGCCAGCGAGACGGTGTCCGCGCCGAAGTTCTACGAGCGTTACTTCGCGCTGGTGGACGTGTTCCTGCCCCAGGAAGTGAAGAAGGCCGAGCATATTCCCGAGCAGCCCAAGGCTGAATTGGGTGTGCCGGAGCCCAAGGCGGCACCGCTGGTCGAGAAGGTCGAAGCGCCAAAGGAAGCGCCTGCTGCGTCGGAACCCGTGGCACCACCGGCAGAGCCTGCGCCCATCGCGCCGCAGGAAGAGCCGGCACCGACGCCAACGCCAGCACCGACCAATCCGGACCTGCCGGCACCGACCGAAGCCATTCCGCCCCTGCCGACGCCTGCGCAGTAAATCAGACTGCTACGGGGTCGGCCTTGTCGACGTTGATCCCGTAGCGCTTGATCGCCTCACTGACTTTATCGCGACCGATCAGGTTGTCATCGGCCAGTGCCTTTTCAGTGCCTACCTGATGGCAATCGCGCCTCAATCTCCCCAGTGCTAAATCCGTATAACGCTGCTACGTTTAATCCTGGAGTGCAGGAACGTCATGACGTCGACATTTTTTCGTCATCACGGCACTTTAGGCTGGCTGTGCAGGTCATTTATTGGCAGCCGCTTTTAATTCAAGACAAGGAGCCCAACATGGACGATTACCAGGAAGAACTGCTTGAGTACCACGCAATTGAGCTGGACCCGCTGGAACCTGCGGACGACGCCACAGAGCTGTAAGACCGACGTCAGGCGGAATGCCGCTGACTGCGGCGAAATTCCCCTGGGGTCTGGTTGTTCCACCGCCTGAAGGCCCGTTGGAAGGCTTGGGCTGAGGCAAAACCGAGCAAGTAGGCGATCTCGCCGAACGCCAGTTCCGTATCGCGAATGTAAGTCATGGCCAGGTCGCGGCGGGTATCGTTGAGAATCGCCCGGAACTGAGTGCCTTCTTCGGCCAGTTTGCGGCGCAGTGTCCAGGTTGGCAGCTTCAAGCGTGCCGCCACTTCTTCCAGGTCGGGTTCCCGACCGCCATTGAGCATCGGCCCGAGCAACCGGGTAATGCGCTCGCGCAGGCTGCGGGTGCGGGTCAACTGCTCCAATTCCCGTTCACACAATTGCAGCAGCAGCTGCCAGGTACTCGGGCAATGCTGTGGGTTGCGCAGGCCCAGGGTCGATTGACTCAGGCGCACCTGGTTGGCTTCGGCCCCGAAGTGCACCGGGGTTGCACCCAGTTGGCTGTACTGCTCGCTGTAGTCGGGAGCGTCAAACTCGATCTCGATGCGTTGCGCCTGCAACGGTTGTTGAGCCAGGCTGGCGAGCTGATGCAGCCAGCTGGAAATGATCGAGTCCACCACGAAGCGGTTGTAGGCGTTGTAGGGGCTGATGGAATAAAAACGCAGCCAGGCGCCTTCGGCATCCTCGTGGAAACTCGATTGCCCGCGATAGTTGGCGCCATACAGCGGCTCAAAGCGTGTCAGTGTGCGGGCGGCTTCGCGGACGTTGGGCGCCTGGGCGGCGGTGACGCCGGCCAGGCCCGCCTGGCTCATGCGGCTCAGTTGACCCATGCGCAAGCCCAATCCGGGGTCGCCGGTCAGTTGGATGGCCGCATGGCCCAGGCGCATATAACGTGGGATCGACAAGCGCGCGCCGGCTTCGGCGAGGCGCGCCGGGTCGAGGCCGTATTGCAGCAACAGCGGCTGCGGGTCCAGGCCGTGGCTGTGGATCGCATCGGCCAGGGTGTGCACGAAGCCTACCGACAGATCCCCAAGGCGCACCGGCTTCACCGCGTTACAGCCAGATGTTCAGCAAGCGCGCACCACGGGCGTCGCCGTCGGCGCTGATCTGTCCGTTGTGGCTCAGGAAACTCTGCCCGGCAGTGCCCAGATCCCAGAACTGCCCGCGCAGGAATACGCTCATGCCGGCGCTGGCCTGGCTGATCGGTTGTTGGCTGATCAAGGTCAGGCGGCGCCACGCTTCGCCTTCGCTGAGTTCCTCGGGCTTGAGGCTGATTTCCTGGGGTGTGGAAACACTTTTAAAACCGCGCCATGGGCGTTCCCAGGTGTCGCGGCCGAGCACAAAGGCTGGCACCGCGATCAGCTGCGCGCCTTGTTCATTGAGCTTGCGGTAGTTGTCCGGGTACCAGCTGTCACTGCCCACCAGCACGCCGAGGCGCCCGGCCGGGGTGTCGACCACGCTGACGACATTTTCATCACCAGGCTCGATAAAACCGCGCTCGTCGTAGATCGGGTAGAGCTGGCGTTGCAGATCGCCGATGGGCAAGCCATCCGCTGCAAACACCACGCTGGCGTTGAACAGCGCGCCATGGCCGACCTGGAGTTGCCCCTGGCTCACACTCGGGTTGGGCAGGGCGATGGAGCCGGCCACCACCGTGACCCCGAATTCTTTGGCCAGGCCACCGAACAGCACCTGGTAGTCACGCGCCATGGCCGGGGCTTTCATGCGCAGGTAGGCGTCGTTGGTGCGGTCATCGCCCGTGGCGCTGATCCAGGCTCGCAGGAACTGCAGCGGATTGCTGATCGACAGCCAATGCATCGCCTCCTTCACATGCAGCGCCTGGTACACCTCGTTTTTCTCGCCAGTGAGCATCAGCCAGGTGCCGATGTGTTCCGGCAACACGACGATGGTCTTGTCGTTGATCAGGCCTTGGTCCCGGGCGTTTTGCAGGTAGGCCGCGAGTTTCAGGTGCAGGCGTTCCAGGCTCTGGTAGTCGGCGGGGAACAGCTCCGGCTGGATACCCAGCAGGTTGCCGCGGTCGGCAGGCTGGCCTTCGTTGACGGCGACGGTGCTGCGCAGGTCCGACAGGTAATGCGCCACGGGGCGCTCCTGGGTCCAGACCAGATAGGCGGCGACGGCGGCAACCAGGGCCAGGGTGACGGTAAAAGCTAGAAGTTTACGCATGGGGGAACAGACAACAGACCGGGTGCAGGGTTCGCTGACTAGGGTAGGCCCCCGGCAGCGGCTTGCCAAGGGGCGCTGTACATTTGGATCAATAAGTTGTGAGTTTCGGTCATTGAGCGGTAGGGGATGGCCTCTTAGTCTGTGGGACATAAACCGATGGCAGGCCATTCGAGCCTTCCACGTCCCGTGATGATCCGTTGTGGAGCTGTACCATGAGCGCTGCTGCCTACCCGCACCTGCTGGCCCCGTTGGACCTGGGTTTTACCACGCTGCGCAACCGCGCCCTGATGGGCTCGATGCACACCGGCCTTGAAGAAAAGCCCGGTGGTTTCGAACGCATGGCCGCTTATTTTGCCGAGCGCGCCCGTGGCGGCGTGGGCCTGATGGTCACCGGCGGGATTGGCCCGAATGATGAAGGCGGCGTGTACGCCGGTGCGGCGAAGCTGACCACCGACGAAGAAGCACAAAAGCACAAGATCGTCACCCACGCGGTGCACGAAGCGGGCGGCAAGATCTGCATGCAGATCCTCCATGCCGGCCGTTATGCCTACAGCCCCAAGCAGGTCGCACCCAGCGCGATCCAGGCGCCGATCAACCCGTTCAAGCCCAAGGAATTGGACGAAGAGGGCATCGAAAAGCAGATCCAGGATTTTGTCAGCTGCTCGCTGCTGGCTCAGGTCGCCGAGTACGACGGCGTGGAAATCATGGGCTCCGAAGGTTATTTCATTAACCAGTTCCTCGCCGCCCACACCAACCACCGCACCGACCGTTGGGGCGGCAGCTACGAAAACCGCATGCGCCTCGCCGTGGAAATCGTGCGCCGTGTTCGCGAAGCGGTCGGCCCGAAGTTCATCATCATCTTCCGCTTGTCGATGCTCGACCTGGTGGAAGGCGGCAGCACCTGGGAAGAAATCGTGCAGTTGGCCAAGGCCATTGAGCAGGCCGGTGCAACCCTTATCAATACCGGGATCGGCTGGCACGAAGCGCGTATCCCGACCATCGCCACCAAAGTGCCACGCGGCGCGTTCAGTAAAGTCACGGCCAAGTTGCGTGGCGCGGTGCAGATCCCGTTGATCACCACCAACCGCATCAACACCCCGGAAATTGCCGAGCAGATCCTCGCCGAAGGCGATGCCGATATGGTCTCGATGGCGCGGCCGTTCCTTGCCGACCCGGAGTTCGTCAACAAAGCCGCTGCCGGCCGCGCCGATGAAATCAACACCTGTATCGGCTGCAACCAGGCCTGCCTGGACCACACGTTTGGCGGCAAGCTGACCACCTGCTTGGTCAACCCTCGTGCGTGCTATGAGACCGAGCTCAATTACCTGCCGGTCAAGCAGATCAAGAAAATCGCCGTGGTCGGTGCCGGCCCTGCGGGTCTGGCCGCGGCCACGGTGGCGGCTGAGCGCGGTCACCAAGTGACGCTGTTCGATTCGGCCAGCGAGATCGGCGGCCAGTTCAATATCGCCAAGCGCGTGCCGGGCAAGGAAGAGTTCTTCGAAACCCTGCGCTACTTCAAGCGCAAGCTGCAGACGACCCACGTTGAGCTGTGCCTCAACACCCGCGTGGATGTAGCGCAACTGGCGGCCGGCGGCTACGACGAGATCATCCTGGCCACCGGCATCGCACCGCGTACCCCGGCGATTCCTGGTGTAGACAATGCCAAGGTGCTGAGCTACCTGGACGTGATCCTCGAACGCAAGCCAGTGGGCAAGCGCGTCGCGGTGATCGGCGCGGGCGGTATTGGTTTTGACGTGTCGGAATTCCTCGTGCACCAGGGCGTGTCCACCAGCCTGGACCGCGAAGCATTCTGGAAAGAGTGGGGCATCGACACCCAACTGCAAGCCCGTGGCGGCGTGGCCGGGATCAAGCCCGAGCGCCATGCGCCGGCACGTGAAGTCTTCCTGCTGCAACGCAAGGCCTCCAAGGTCGGCGACGGCCTGGGCAAAACCACGGGTTGGATTCACCGCACCGGCTTGAAGAACAAGCAGGTGCAGATGCTCAACAGCGTTGAGTACCTGAAGATCGACGATGACGGCCTGCATATCCGCATCGGCGCCGAGGGTGAGCCAAAGCTGTTGGCGGTGGACAACATCGTCATCTGCGCCGGCCAGGACCCGTTGCGCGAATTGCACGACGGCCTCGTCGCTGCCGGCCAGAACGTGCACCTGATCGGCGGTGCTGACGTGGCGGCCGAGCTGGACGCCAAGCGCGCCATCAACCAGGGCTCGCGCCTCGCCGCCGAGCTGTAAAACCCCCAGCGGGGCGGTGTTAGACTACCGCCCCGTTTTCCATACAGTTCCCGTCCGATGGGCCCCTTCGATTGGTTTCCCTATGCACCCCTTGAGCCCTTGGCGCTGGATTGGCTGAACGGCGTCGAGTTGGCCGTGCTGCGCCTGGACCGCATCGACCCGCTGATCAGCGGCAACAAGTGGTTCAAACTCACCGAGCATCTGACCCAGGCGCAACGGGCCGGGGCCAGCGGGGTTATCAGCCTCGGCGGCGCCTATTCCAACCATCTGCACGCACTGGCGGCGGCGGGCAAGCGTTTTGACTTTGCCACCGTCGGCCTGCTGCGCGGCCATCCCCAAGACACTCCTACCGTCCAGGATTTGCAGGCGTTCGGTATGCAGCTGCATTGGCTGGGTTATGGCGGCTATCGTGCGCGCAATGAACCGGACTTCTGGTTGCCTTGGCGTGAGCAATATCCCCAGCTGTATCCCGTGCCGGAAGGCGGCGGCGGGTTGCAGGGGGCAACGGGCTGCGGGGTGCTGGTCGAACAGGCCCGTGCGCAATTGAGCAACCTGGGCTGGGCCGATTACGACGGGTGGTGGCTGGCAGCGGGCACCGGCACCACGCTGGCGGGTTTGGTGCTGGCAGAGGCGGGTGCCCATCCGGTGTACGGCGCACTGGCCGTGCCGGACGATCATGGTGTGGCGCAAAACGTGAGTGCCCTGGTGGCGGGCGGCTATCAATTGCTGGACGCCAGCCGGGGCGGCTTCGCCAAGGTCGACCCGGTGTTGCTCGACTTTATTGAAAATACCGAGCAGGCCTGCGGCGTGCCGCTGGAGCAGCTCTACACCGGCAAGGCATTGCTGGCCTTGAAACAGCAGATCGAGGCCGGCCACATCACGCCCGGCACCCGCCTGATCTTCGTGCATACCGGCGGCCTGCAAGGCCGGCGAGGGTTTACAGACTAGCGCGCTTACCCGGCATCATCCGCAGCGCCGTGTTATCGCGCATCACATAATGATGAAAGATCCCCGCCAAGGCATGCAGCCCGATCAGCCAGTAGCCGATCTTGCCGAACAGCACGTGCCAGCTTTCAATCTCTTTAGCCAGGGCCTTGTTCTCGCCAATCAGCGGCGGCAATTCCATGCCATAGAACATCACCGAATGCCCCTCGGCGCTGACGATCAGCCAGCCCGCAATCGGCATGCCGATCATCAGGGCGTACAGCGCGGCGTGCATCAGGGTGGCCAGCAGGCTTTGCCATTGCGGCGGTGCCGGTACGATCTTCGGCGCCACCCCCAGGCTGCGCGCAAACAGGCGCAGCCACACCAGCACAAACACCGTGAGACCGAACATAAAGTGCATCTCGACGATCAGTGTGCGGGCGCCGCTGCCTTTGGGGAACTGGCCGCGTAACTCTATGCAGGCGTAGACCACCGCCAGCAGCACCACCATCAACCAGTGCAGCGCAATCGACATGGTGCTGTAGCGCGTATCGGAATTTTTCCACGGCATCGCTGGGTTCCTCATTCATCAGGGCAAGCCTCCGTTCTTTGGCGACGGAGTCCTTTTACTCTATGCCTGTTTTGAACGATTTGCCCGGTGCGAATGCCGTTGTGTTGACCTCTATCAGTGGCTTTGCGGCATTTCGCCGCGTGCCAGGCGCTGGTTGATATCGGCGATCACCGCCGGCAGGTCGGTGATGGTGTCGATCAGGTAATGCGGGCGCGAGCCTTCGAACATCGCTTCGATGCGCGTGCGTTCGCTGGCCAGGGTGGTGGCATCCAGGGCCTGGAACTGGTCATGGGTCAGGCCCAGGGCGTTGCCGGAGCAGGTCAGCGCCACGGTCCACATTCCGGCGCGACGCCCTTCAAGGATGCCGGGCACGGTGTCGTCGACCTTCACGCACGCCGCTACATCGTCAATCCCCAGTGCAATCACGTTGGCCAGGGCCTGGGCTGGCCAAGGGCGGCCGTTGGGCACTTCGTCGGTGGCGACGACATGGTCGGCGACGTAGCCATTGGTGGCAGCCAGGGCGACGACCTTGTCCATTACCTGCTTGGGATAGCCGGAGCAGGAGCCGATCTTGATGCCTTGCTTGCGCAGTTGCGCAATGGTGTCGAGGGCGCCAGGAATCAGCGCCGAGTGTTCGGCGATCTTCTCGATCTGCAACGGCATGAAGCGCTGGTAGATCGCGGTGACGTCGTCGTCAGTGGGCGTGCGGCCGAACGCCTTGCGGTAACGCTCGGCAACTTGCGGCTGGTCGCAAAGGGTGCGGATGTGGTCCCACTTGCCCATGCCCATCGGGCCGCGGGCTTCTTCGATGGAGACTTGCACGTCGAACTCGGCAAAAGCCTCGACAAAAATCTGTGTCGGCGCGAAGGAGCCGAAGTCGACCACGGTACCGGCCCAATCGAGGATCACGGCCTGGAGGGTGTTGGGGTTTTGATAGTTCATGCGGGCGCTCCAATGGATGAAAGGGTGATGCCCATGGCCTGCAAAGCCTGAGCGATGGCACTGACGGCGGCGCCCATGTCGGCGGCGTCGACGTGGCCGATGCAGCCGACGCGGAAGGTCTCCACCTGGGTCAATTTGCCGGGGTACAAGATGAAACCCTTGGCCTTGACCCGTTCGTAGAAGTCCTTGAACTGGTAGTGCGGGTCTTGCGGGGCGTGGAAGGTGACGATGATCGGCGCCTGGATGGCGGCCGGCAGGAAGCTGCGCAGACCGAGCTCGGCCATGCCGTCCAGCAGCGCCTGGCAGTTGTCGGTGTAGCGCTGGTTTCGAGCAGGCAGGCCACCTTCTTCCTGATATTGCAGCAGCGCCTCGTGCAGGGCGGCGACCACGTGGGTCGGCGGGGTGAAGCGCCATTGGCCGGTCTTGACCATGTAGGTGTGCTGGTCGAACAGGTCCATCGCCAGGGAATGGCAGTTGCCTTGGGCAGCGGCCAGCGCCTGCTTCTCGGCGAAGACAAAGCCCATGCCGGGCACGCCTTCCAGGCATTTGCCCGAGGCGGCGATCAGGGCTTCGAACGGCACCTCGCGAGCATCGATGGGCAATGCGCCGAAGGAACTCATGGCGTCGATGATCAGGCGTTTGCCGTGGTTTTTGACGACCTGGGCGATCTCCGGTAACGGATTGAGAATGCCCGTGCTGGTTTCGCAGTGGATCAAGGCGACGTGGGTGATGCCCTTGTCGGCTTGGAGCAAACGGTCCACATCGGCGGCAGTCGTGGGCTCATCTTCAGCGGTTTCAAAGGTGCTGAAGTCGCGGCCCAGCACTTCGCAGATCTTCGCCAGGCGCTTGCCGTAGGCGCCGTTGATCAGCACCAGTACCTTGCCGTTGCGTGGAACCAGGGTGCCGATGGCCGCTTCGACGGCAAAGGTGCCGCTGCCTTGCAAAGGCACGCAGTGATGGCTGTCCGCGCCGTGGAGGATCGCCAGCAGTCGGGTGCAGGCGCTGGCGGTGAGTTGGTTGAAACGGTCATCCCATGAACCCCAGTCCACCATCATTGCCTGACGGGTGCGGCTGGAGGTGGTCAGGGGGCCTGGGGTCAGCAGGATCGGCGCGGCAGTGGTCATCTCAAGTCCTCGCAAGGCATCGGGGTGTGAAGCTACGGGGCCTAAATTGCAGTTTGGCTTGTTATCAATCAAATTGTTTGTTGTTATGCGAGCTATCAGTGAGGCCGATAACCATGAACCTGTTTCAATTACGCGCATTCGATGCGGTCGCCCGCGAAGGCAGCTTTACCCGAGCTGCTGCGCGGCTGTTTATCAGCCAGCCGGCGGTGACCGGGCATATCAAGGCGCTGGAGGAGTACTACCAGATTCCACTGTTGCGTCGTACGGCACGGCGGGTGGAATTGACCGAGGAGGGTGCACGCCTGGCGGCGATCACCCGGGCGATCTTCGGCCTGGTGGACGAAGCGCAGGCGCTGTTGGAGGCCAATCGACAGTTGCTCACCGGTCGCCTGGAAGTGGCGGCGGACGGGCCGCACCTGGTGATGCCGATGATCGCCAGCCTGCGTGCGCGCTACCCCGGCATTACGGTCAACCTGCGCCTGGGCAATGCCCAGGAAACCCTGGCGGCCTTGCTGTCCGAACATGCGGATGTGGCGGTGCTCACTGAAGTGGAGCCGCGCAATGGCCTGCACCTGCAACCCTTGAGCGAGTCGCGTATTTGCGCACTGGTGCCGGCCAGTCACCCGTGGGCGATGCTGCCCGAGGGGATTCGCCTGGCGCAATTGCACGAGGTGATCATGGTGCTGCGTGAGCCCAGCTCCATCACCCGGCGCACCTTCGACGACGCCTGCCTGGCTGGCGATGTGCAGCCCAAGGTGTTGCTGGAGCTGGACAGCCGTGAAGCGGTGACCGAAGCCGTCGCCGCCGAGTTGGGCGTGGGGGTGGTGTCGTCGATGGAGGTCAGCCAGGACCCACGGGTGCGGGCGGTGCCGATCCAGGGCGACGGGCTGCTGAATCGGCACATGCTCGGCTGCATGGAGCGGCGTCGGTCGTTGCGCTTGATTCAGGCGTTCTTCGAGTTGGCGCCGGGCTGAAGGCTGTCGCGCACGATGTCCAGGAACGTCGCGACGATCCGGCGTGAACTCTGTTCCTTCAGGCACACCAGGGTTTCCTTCATGCGCTGGGTGCAATCACGGATCGGCATGGCGTACACCCGTGAGTCGGCGCCGAATTCCGCCGCCGAGACCACGCCTACGCCAATCCCTACCACCACCGCTTCACGGGCGGCTTCGCGGCCTTCCACCTGGATCGCCGGGCGAATCCGCAGCCCGGCCTGGCTCATTTCCCGTTCAAGGGTCTGACGGGTGACCGAGCCGATTTCCCGCAATACCAACGGCGTGTCATCCAGATCGGCCAGGCAGATCGACTCACGCCCGGCCCACGGGTGGTTGCGCGACACAAATGCCAGCAGTTGGCCGTCGGGCAGCGGCAGGGACAGCAACCGTTCATCGTCGACATCCCGCCCGAGCAGCGCCAGGTCGGCCTGGTAGCTGTACAGGCGAAGCAGCGACTCATCGGTGTTGCCGGTCTCGATCTTCACGGTGATGCCGGGGTACAGCTGACAGAAACGCGCAATCTGCGGCAGCAGGTGCACGGGGGCGTCCACCGCCAGGGTCAGGCTCCCGGTTTGCAGGGCGCGTGAGTCTTGCAGCAGCTCCTCTGCTTCGGCTTCGATCACGAACAGGCGCTGGGTGATGCCCAGCAAGCGCTCGCCCAAGTCGGTCAGGCGCACTGAGCGTTTGTTGCGATGAAACAACAGCACACCAAAGCGTTCTTCGAGCTTGCGCACCTGGTCGGAAATGGCCGGCTGCGTGAGGAACAGCCGTTCGGCCGCCTGGGTAAAGCTGCCGTGTACGGCCACGGCATGGAAGGCTTTGAGCTGGGCGTGGGAAACCGACATGGCAGATCCTCTTACAAGCTGAGCTTATATTTGAAATACGATAAATCGATTTTACCTATTAGTCAGCCATTGCTTTGATACCCCTCAGCCGCCGTAGGTTGAGTCCTACAACTTCGGCGGTCATGGAGGCTGGCCAACAGCATCCATCTGACCAATACCGCGCCGTCTCAGGCCGCTATTGCAGTGCTCAACAATAAAAAAACAGGCGTTTTCCTTCGATTCTGCCGGCACACTCACACCTGAGGTCAGAACCACCATGAATATCCCTATGGGTAGCATCAAGCGTTGGCGCGTGCAGATTTTCGCCATCACCTGGCTGGCGTACGCAGCGTTCTATTTCACTCGCAAAGCGTTTTCCGTGGCGAAGCTGGGGATCGGCGACGACCCGAGCTTTCATCTCGACAAAATGACCATGGCCAACCTCGATGGCCTGTACCTGGCGGCGTACGCCGTGGGGCAGTTCACCTGGGGCATGCTGGCCGACCGCTTCGGGCCACGGGTGGTGGTGCTGGGCGGCTTGTTGATTTCCGCCGCAGCGGCGTTGGTGATGGGCTCTTTCGCCACGTTGCCGATTTTTGTGACCTGCATGTTGATCCAGGGGCTGGCGCAGTCCACCGGTTGGTCGGGGCTGTGCAAGAACCTGGGCAGTTTCTTCCCGGCGCAGCAGCGCGGACGGGTGCTGGGGTTGTGGAGTTCGTGTTATGCGTTCGGTGGTTTGGTGGCGTCGCCCTTTGCCGGGTGGTGGGCCTACACGCTGATCGGCAGTTGGCATGCGGCGTTTATTTCCAGCGCGGCGGTGGTTGCGGTGGTCGCGGTGCTGTTCTTTATCTTCCAGCGCAACACGCCGCAGGATGTAGGCTTGCCGCCGGTTGAGCCTGAGCCGGTACTGAGCGCCGAAGAGGCCGCCGCCGAAAAGCGCATCAGTGTGCTGGAGCCACTGCGGGCGATTTTGCGTAACCGCACGGTGCTGACCCTGGGGCTGGCGTACTTCCTGTTGAAGCCGGCGCGTTACGCCATCCTGCTGTGGGGGCCGGTCATCGTGTATGAGCAGATGCCGTCGGTGGGCAAAGTGGGGGCGGCCATCGTGCCCACCGCGTTCGAGTTGGCCGGTTTGCTGGGGCCGGTGCTGATCGGCCTGGCGTCCGACAAACTGTTCGGCGCCCGGCGCATGCCGGCCTGCGTGCTCAGCCTGTTGGCGCTGACGGTGGCACTGGCCTTGTTCATGGGCGCGCTGCACACCGGCAGTGTGGTGCTGGTGATGGCGCTGCTGTTTGTCATGGGCCTGACGTTGTACGGGCCGGACTCGATGATCAGCAGCACGGCGGCCATCGACTTCGGCACCGCCAAGGCCGGCGCCACTGCGGCAGGCTTCGTCAACGGCTGTGGTTCAGTGGGCGCGATCCTCGGCGGATTGCTGCCGGGCTACTTCGATACCGTGACGGTGTTTATCGTATTTGCCGGCGCCGCACTGTTTTCCTCACTGGTACTGATGCCCTACTGGAACGCCAGGCCTGCGGTGCTGGCCCAGGTCGGGGATTTCGTGCCGGACCGCAACGTGGCGATCACCCCTTTGCGTAGCTGAAGGACATGGCCGGTTTTTTGGTGGAACGATGCGTTCTCGCGCTATAAACTCTGCCCCCAAAGCGCCGGCCAGTAGACGTCTCGGCGCTATGGATATCAGAGAGTGAGTCATGGGCGCACAGTGGAAAGTCAAACATAAAGAAGCGGCATCCAATGCCAAGGGCAAGATCTTCGGCAAGCTGGTGAAAGAAATCACCATCGCCGCCCGCAACGGCGCCGATACCGCGACCAACGCTCACTTGCGTCTGGTGGTGGAGCAGGCCAAGAAGGCCTCGATGCCCAAGGAAACCCTGGACCGCGCGATCAAGAAGGGCGCCGGTCTGCTCGGTGAAACCGTGCAATACCACCGCGTAACCTACGAAGGGTTCGCCCCGCACCAGGTCCCATTGATCGTCGAGTGCGTGACCGACAACATCAACCGCACCGTGGCGGAAATCCGCGTCGCGTTCCGCAAGGGCCAACTGGGGGCTTCGGGCTCGGTAGCCTGGGACTTCAACCATGTCGGCCTGATCGAAGCCTCCCCGGATACCCCGGACGCCGATCCGGAAATGGCCGCGATTGAAGCCGGTGCCCAGGACTTTGAAGACGGCGAAGAAGAGGGCACCACCCTGTTCATCACCGAAACCACCGACCTGGACGCGGTACAGAAAGCGTTGCCGGAGCAGGGTTTCACCGTGTTGTCGGCCAAGCTGGGCTATATCGCGAAAAACCCGGTCAGCGGGTTGACCGATGAGCAGATGGCTGAGGTCGAGGCTTTCCTGGAAGGCCTGGACAACCATGACGACGTGCAGGACATGTTCGTCGGTCTGGCCGGCTGATACCTGACAGAACAAACGCGGTCAGAATGTGGGAGCGGGCTTGCTCGCGAATGCGCAGTGTCAGTTGATAGAGGTTTGACTGATACACCGCATTCGCGAGCAAGCCCGCTCCCACTTTGGTTTAGTGGCGTTGGATAGAATCCAGTACGGTTTCGATTTCGTCGAACCCCGGCCGCGCCAATACATCCGGCTGACAGCATCGTCGCTGCAGTGCCAGCAAGGTTTCGTCACGGGTCTCTACCCGCTCCAACAATTCCCCCAGCAACACCCCGAACGCCCGCACTTCAATTCGCTGCAACGCCCGTGTCTCCAAGGTATCCGCCATGGCATGGAACGACGCCGCGCCAAAGTCCCCGAGCAGGCAATCGCCCGCTGCATTCCACAGGATATTGTGGCCATACAGGTCGCCATGGGTGATGCCGTGCCGGTGCAAATGCGCGGCCACCGAGGCGATGCCCCGTGCCATGCGCAAGACCACATCGGCGCTGAAACGAGCGGTTGGTTCGTAGATGTCGCGGGTGCACGACGCCAGGCTCGGCAGGGCGGCGAGGTTGCGGTAGCTGGGGTCGATCAGGTCCATCACCAGGGCGGCCTGGTCATCCGGGTGGCCGACCACGCGGCCCTCGATCCTGATCAGGTTGGGGTGCAGGCCGGCGGCAATGCAGGCCTGCATTTCGTGCAGCGGCGAGCCGTCGCTGGTGATGGTGCCTTTGTAGAGTTTGACGGCAACCGGCTTGGCGTGTGCTTTCCACAGGGCCTTGCGGATCACCCCCGAGGCGCCTTCGCCCAGTACTTCGCCCAATTCCAGCGCTGTCCACGCAATATCCGGTGTTGTGTCGTCTGCCGTCACCTCCACGGCCATTTCCACCGGGTTACCGGCATAGGCCAGCCAGGTCAGGCTTGGCAGGGCTAACAGCCATTGCGGCAGGCGGGTCAAGCAGTTGGACGCGATGCGAAGCAATTCGAGGTTGTGACAGTTGGCCAGGCTTTCCGGCAGGGCTGCGAGCTGGTTGCCGGCCAGCATCAGTTTTTGCAGCAGTGGACGCTCGCCCAACGCATCAGGCAATTGGCTGATGCGGTTGTCGGTGAGGATCAGCCAGCGCAGCAGCGGCGGCAGGGCGGCGGCAGGGACGTGGCTGATCTGATTGGCCTTGAAGCCGACCATGCTCAACTTTGCGCATTGGCCCAGGCATTCCGGCAGTTCGGTAAAGGCGTTGTCCGAGCAGAACAGCACACGTAGGTGTGGCAGGCGGTGCAGGTCGTCGGGCAAGCGGCTCAGGGCGTTACCGCTGAGGTTGAGAATTTCCAGGGAGTCGGCCAGCCCGAAGATTTCCTCGGGGAATTCGGTGAGCCCGCAGGACAGGTCCAGGCGCGTAATGCCGGCCAATTGGCCGGCCTTGAGTTGGGCGAGGGTATTCATAAACGGCGCGGTCACTCGGCAAAGGGGCGTAAATGGCGCTCATGATACCGGGTCGTGGAGGGGTTGCGGGCTGGCTTGTTGCAGTTGGTTCAGGCGGCTGGCGGTGCGCGCCAGGTCGATGGCCTGGCCGCTCATCGCCTGCTCCAGGGTGTGTTCGCCGATCAGGATCAGGTGCTTGTCCTTGTCGTAGAGCACGTCCACCAGGTTGATAAACCGTTGCTGCACGGCGATCGGGCACTCCGCCAGGTGCGGCAGGCCGTCGATGATCCAGTGATCGAAATCCTCGCACAGCAGCAGGTAGTCCATCACGGCTGTCAGCTGTTCACAGAGGTCGCTGAAGGTGAAGGCGATGGTGCGGGCGTGATGCTGGCGGCAGATGAGTTGTCGGTTGCCCACTGTAAGGTGCTGCGCCGGGCCATCGGTGGCAGGCAGGCCGAGCGCTGCCCGCTGGGCCGATGTGCCCGGCCACACGTACCGACCGGTGGTAAAACGCTGCACGGCATGGGCCTGGGGCAGGCTGCGAAAATCCTGGGGCGAGCTGACTTCCAGCACTTCCATGCGCGTGGAGATCAAGTCGATCACCGGCTTGAACCGCTCGTGGTACAGCGGGTTGGGCAACAGCTCTTCTGGCGCATAGTTGGAGGTGACGAGCACCAGCACGCCGCGTTCGAACAGCGCCTTGAACAGCCGCGTGATCAGCATCGCATCGCCGATATCGTGGACATGGAACTCGTCGAAACACAGCACGCGACAGCTATCGAGCAGTTCATCCAGGGTCACGGCCAGCGCATCGTCGGCCTGCTGGTGGGTAAACATGCCCCGATGCAGGCGGGCAAAAAACTCATGAAAGTGCACGCGCCGCTTCTGAGCGATGGGCAGCGCCTGGAAAAAACCGTCCAGCAGCCAGCTTTTGCCGCGACCTACGGGGCCGTGCAGGTACAGGCTGCGGGTGGGTTGGCCGGCGAGCAGGTGCCGGGTTGCGCGGGCCATGGCGGCGATTGCCCGGGTCTGGCCGGCGCTGAGGGTGTAGCCCTGTTGCCGGGCTTTGTTGTCAAAGAACGTCTGGATGGGCGAGTCGTCGTGGCCGTCGGTGGGTTTACCGAGCAAACGACGGATCAAGGCAAGCACGGCCAATGGAAGTCACTCTGTGTGTCGAGGTCGCTTACTTTAGGGCGCTCGCCGCGATTTGACCAATGCAGAAGGGTGCGGCCAGCTATCTCGAAAAGGCATGGAATGCAGGAAATCCTGTCCAGACTGGCAGATTCTCCCTCAGTGACTACCCTTCTACACAGCAGTCACCCCTGTATAAGGATTTGGGGCAGTGAAGGGACGAGCAGTATTGACAGTGATGGGCGCGATGCTCTGCGGCACGGTTTACGGAGCGCAACTGCAAGTGGTGGTGCGCATCGACGTGCAGCGCGGCTGCCAGTTGGTGGGCACCACCCGCAGTGCTGGCATCGAGCAACTGGGCGTATTGGATTTCGGCAGCGGCCCGCGTCTGGATGACCCGGCCGGGCCCTTGAGTGCGGCGCTGATCAGCCAGCGCCAGCCGCGCCTGGAATGCAACCCCGACACCCCCTACCAGATGCGCGTCGATGGCGGCCTGAACGGCGGCGCCGGCGAAGTGCGTTACCTGAGCACGGGTATTCCCTCCGGCAAACCCATTCCTTATCGCATTTATGCCGACGCCGCACGGCGCGTGCCCTTGCCGGTGAATGTGCCGCTCAGTGGTCGTGTGCCGGACTCCGGTTCCGTCGACTTGCCGCTGTATGGCCGGATCGAACCGCTAAAAGACATCCCGGCGGTCGGTCGTTACACCGACCTGCTCAAGGTCACGGTCACATGGTGAGCCGGGGCTGGACCCTGGTGGCCATGGGTGGCTTGTTGCTGCTGGCCGAAGATGCCTACGCGGCGGTGGCTAGCGGGTTTATCCAGGCGCGCATGGTGATCACCGCCAGTTGCGAAGTGAGCAAGGGTAATGAAACCGCCCCGGTCAGCCCGACGGGCGGCACGGCCATGCTGGACTTCGGCAGCCAGGGGCCGACGTGGAGCAATCCCTTGGGGGCGGGTATTTCGGACGGCAGTAATGCGCCGCTGACAGTCTCGTGCAACCCGACGGTCGCCAGTTTCACCGTTACCATCGACGGCGGCAGCAACGCCGTCGGCACCACCCGGCGCCTGAGCAACGGCCGCCAGACCATCCCTTATCAACTGATGGCCGACCCGCTGGGGCGCATCCCGTACACCATCGGCCAGCAACGCAGTTTTGTAGCCACCAACGGCACGCAAATGACCATCCCGGTGTGGGGCGCCGTGGTGGCCAATACCACGGCCCTCCCGGCAGGAACCTATACCGACACATTGACGGTGACACTGGATTGGTAAATCAAAAGGATGACGATCATGCATGCACTTGTATCTCGACTCGGCGTTTGCGCACTGGGTCTGGCGATGGCCTCCAGCCTGAATGCGGCCACCACGGTGACCGGCCAGATCACCTCCAGCCTGACACTGATTGCCAGTTGCCAGGTCAACGGCTCCGGAGCGGCCACCGGCCTCAACTTCGGTAGCCTGAATTTCGGTACCACCAACAGCCTGTTCACCAATGCCGACGCTCAATTGCTCGGCGGCACCGGCACCGGGGGCGCGCTGTCGATCCTGTGCTCCAGCGGCACCACGCCAGCGGTGAAGGTGCGTGCCGGTGCCCATGATGGAGCGTCGCCCGGTGGCACCCGTGCGCTGGCCGACGGCGCGGGCAACTTCGTGCCGTACGACTTCTACACCGACAGCGGCCACTCGGCGCTGCTGGCGATTGACGGCGTGATCACCCTCGCCACCAGCACCGGCGTGGCGCAAACCGTGAACCTCTATGGGCGGGCGGTGGGCAAGGCCGGGCTGCCGGCGGGCACGTACTCGGACACCGTGGCTGTTGAACTGACGTTCTGATGCGCTGGCTTTGCGCCTTGCTGGCCTGTGGGCTGGCGGTGCCGCTGCCGTTGTCGGCGGTGACCAGCCAGAGCTTTCAGGTGAGCGCCACGATTACGCCGGGCTGTTTGATCGTTGGCGGCAGCGCCAACTACGGCGCATTGAATTACGGCAGTTACTCGGCCTTGGCCACCAGCACCGTGACTGCCGCGCTGACCGGCGGTGTGACCCTGCAATGCACGCCGGGGGTGGCGTTGAGCATGAGCGTCGACGGCGGCCTGCATAACAGCAGCGGGCGCAACTTGCAGCTCAACAGCGGCAGTGCGCGGGTGGCGTACCAGCTGTTTCGGGACGCGGCGTTCAGCCAGAGCCTGGGCGTCAGTCAGAGCGTCAGCGTGACGTACAGCGACGCAAACAACATCAGCCTGCCGATCTATGGGCGGGTGGTATTACCGGGCAATCAGCCTGGGGGGACGTACAGCGACACGTTGCAGGTGCAACTGACGTGGTAGGGCTTATCGGTATAAGGAGTGGTTTTATGCGTTCACCTTCCCGGCGGTTATGGGCCGCGGGTATGGCCCTGGGGGCGTTGTGCACGGCGGGGTTGGCGCAGGCCGCCAGTTCGGTGCTGATCTGGCCCATCGACCCGGTGCTGGAAGCGGATCAACAGGCCAGCGCGCTGTGGCTGGAGAACCGCGGCACGGAAACCGCGAGCCTGCAGATTCGCGTATTTGCCTGGAGCCAGAGCGGCTTCGACGAGCAGTACCAGAACCAGCGCGATGTGATCGGCAGCCCGCCGGTGGCCAGGATCGAGCCGGGGCAGAAGCAACTGGTGCGCCTGACCCGCACCCGTGAAGTGCCGCCGGGCCAGGAGCTGGCCTATCGCATCATCATTGATGAAATCCCTTCGCCATTGCAGGTGCCCACGCCGCCGGAAGGCAAGAATACGGCGGCGGCGATCCGTTTCCAGATGCGCTACTCGGTACCGTTGTTCGCCTACGGTGCGGGGCTGTGGAGCAAGGAGGACGCCACGCGTCAGCGCGATCCGGCAGGCGCGGGCAAACCGGACCTGAGCTGGCACAAGGTCACGGTGGCGGGGCGCAACTACATCGAGGTGCGAAACCAGGGCGCGGTGCATGCGCGGCTGACGGACGCGTCGTTCAAACAGAGCGGGCAGGCCCGGCCGCTGGTGGAGGGGTTGCTGGGTTATGTGCTGCCCGGCGCGACCATGCGCTGGCCGGTTCCGGATGCGGTGTCGGCTGATCAGCCATTGCAGGTTCGCGTCAACGGTGCAGCGCAGTTGGAGAGCCTCGCGCCGAAGCGTTGAGGGTGGTGTAGCGGGGCTGGGAAGCTCCGGGTGTTAAGCGGATGGAGATGTCCATTGAAGGACACAACGCCATGGTGAGTCGTGGTCGGGCTCGTCATCTATGGCTGTCGGTGGTGGTCAGCGGGCTGTGGGGCGTGGCAGTGGCGGGCGACCTGCCGCCGCCGCCGAGCAGTATGGAGGCTGTCGCCGATGCACAGCTGTTTCTGGAGTTGGTGGTCAACCAGATGGACACCGGCCGCGTCATTGCCGTCGACCAGCGCGCCGGGCAGTTGTACGTGCCGGCGGGCGCGCTGCAGGACGTGGGCATGAAGCTGCCCGGTGAACTCAGCGGCAGCGTGGCGCTGGACGCAATCCCCGGCCTGCACAGCGACTACGACAGCAACGGCCAGCGCCTGTTGATCGACGTGCCGCCGTCGTGGTTGCAGGAGCAGTTCATCGGCAACCGCAACACCTACCCGCGCACCCAGGCCATGAGCAGCTTTGGCGCCTTGCTCAACTATGACCTGTATTTCAACGACACCGACGAAGGCGGCAGTTACCTCGCGGCCTGGAACGAAGTGCGGCTGTTCGACAACTGGGGCACCTTGTCCAACACCGGGCAGGTCCGCCAGACCCTGGCCGGCGGTATCAACGACAGTACCCTCAACAATGGCTACCGGCGTTACGACACCACCTGGCGCTTCTCTGATGATGAACGGATGCTCACCTATGAAGCGGGTGATGTGATCAGCGGTTCGCTGCCCTGGAGCAGCTCGGTGCGCTTGGGCGGGGTACAGTTTTCCCGCGACTTTGCGGTGCGCCCCGACCTGGTCACTTATCCCTTGCCGCAATTTGCCGGCGAGGCGGCGGTGCCGTCGTCGGTGGATTTGTTCATCAACGGCTACAAATCCGAAAGCGCGCTGCTGCAACCTGGCCCTTACACCCTGACCAACGTCCCATTTATCAACGGCGCGGGTGAAGCCGTGGTGGTTACCACCGATGCTCTGGGTCGCCAGGTGTCGACCACGGTACCGTTCTACGTCACCAGCACGTTGTTGCAACAAGGCTTGACGGATTTTTCGGTGGCGGCCGGGACGTTGCGCCGCGACTACACCGTGCGGGATTTCTCCTACGGGCCAGGGGTGACCAGCGCGACATTGCGTTACGGTTATTCCGACAACCTGACCCTGGAAAGCCACGCCGAAGCGTCCAGTGACCTGACCCTCGGCGGGCTGGGCGGCAACGTGCGACTGGGCAATTTCGGCGTGCTCAACACGGCCCTCAGCCAGAGCCAGTTCGAAGGCCGCAACGGCCAGCAACTGAGCCTGGGTTATCAGTACAACAGCAGCCATTACAGCCTGTCCTACCAACGGGTCGAACGGCGCGCCGACTACGCCGACCTGACGCTGGTCGACACTCCCTACGCGAGTTTGAGCAAGCGCAGTGAACAGGTGACCTTGAGCCTTAATCTTGAGCGTTTCGGCAGCCTGGGCCTGGGCTATTTCGACGTGCAGGCCGCGGACGACTCGCGCACGCGGCTGCTCAACCTGAGCTGGAGCAAACCGTTATGGCGCAACACCAGTTTCTACCTGTCGGCCAACCGCGAGATCGGCGACAGCAACTGGGCCATGCAGGCGCAATTGGTCATCCCGTTCGACCTCAACGGCAACCTCGCGCTGAGCACAGAACGCGGCAAGGACGGCACTGGCCGCCAGCGGGTCAACTACAGCAGCGCCGTGCCCAGCCAAGGTGGGTTCGGCTATAACCTGGGCTATGCCCAGGGCGACGCACCCAGCTATCGACAGGCTGACTTGACCTGGCGTTTGCAGTCGGTGCAATTGCAGGCCGGGGTGTATGGCAGCAGCGATGCCGAGACGCGTTGGGCGGATGCCAGCGGTTCGCTGGTGTGGATGGGCGGCGACACTTTTGCCGCCAACCGCATCAATGATGCGTTTGTGGTGGTGAGCACTCAGGGCTTTGCCGGGATTCCGGTGCGTTACGAGAACCAACTGGTGGGCGAGACCGACCGCAACGGGCATTTGCTGGTGCCCTGGAGCAGTGCGTATTACCGGGGCAAGTATGAAATCGATCCGCTGAACTTGCCGCTGAATGTACAGAGTCCCAACGTGGAACAACGGGTCTCGGTGCGCCGTGGCGCGGGCTATCTGCTGGAGTTCCCGCTGCGCCGCGTGCTGGCGGCGAGTGTCACGCTGGTGGACAGCCAGCACCAGGAATTGCCCCTGGGCAGCCTGGTGGTGCATGAGCAAAGCGGCCAGCAGGCGGTGGTGGGCTGGGATGGTTTGGTGTACCTGGAAAACCTGTCGGCCCATAACACCTTGCAGGTGACGCTGGGGCAAGGGCGTACCTGCCAGGCGACCTTCGATGTGGACGAGCAACAACAAGGCGTGCCGCTGATCGGACCGTTGGTGTGCCAGTGAGGGGCAAGGCATGCTTGCTGCTTGGGCTGCTGCTGTCAGGCCCGGCGATGGCGGCGTGCTCGGTGGTCACCAGCGCGCCGGCCAGTTTCGGCTCGATCAGTTCGATGACGGTGCGCACGGCCGCGCAAACCAGTTCGACCATCAACGCCGGGTTGAGCTGCACATCGGCGCTGATTTCGCTGCTGGTGTCGTCGGACCACTTCTACGCCACCATCACCTCGACCCAGAGCGGCATGGTCGGGCCGACCGGTGACGTGATCGGCTACACAATCTACGGCAACAACAGCAGCAGCTATCCGATCACCCGCGGCACGCAGTTTGATTTTGGTGGCGCCGGTGGGATTGCCCAGGCGTTGGGGCTGATCGCGGGGCCAGGGGCGAAAACCGTGCCGCTGTACCTGAGCAGCATCACCGGCAGCAATGTGGCGGCGGGGCTGTATACCGAGACGTTGAACATCGCCTGGAACTGGAACTATTGCTCGGGCATCGGCATTGGCGGGATCTGCCTGGGGCGTGATATTGGCAATGCCGTCGCGACCCTGACAGTCAGCATGACCGTCACCAACGACTGCCAGATCACCGCGCCCAATATCAGCTTTGGCAGTGCCCCGGTGATCAGTGGGTTCACGGCCGTAACGGGGCAGACGGTCAATATCGCCTGTACCAAAGGCAGTGCCTACACCGTGGGCCTTAGCGATGGCCAGAACCCGCTGAGTGTGGGCGGGCGGCGGCGCATGATCTCGGGCAGCAACTATCTGGCCTACGACATTTTCAAAAGCGCTGGCACCACGCGCTGGGGCAGTGTCGGCGCGGCGCGGCGGGCCAGCTCAACGGCCGAGGTCAACCCCGGTAATGGCTTGGGCACCGGCAGCCAGGTATTCAACTACAACGCCAGAATCTACACCGACCAGACCACGCCACCTGCCGGCACCTACCTCGACAACGTGGTGCTGGACGTGGGCTTCTAGAATGGCTGCATGGACGGCGGCGGCTGATCCGTCGGGCTGACCATCGCATAGTTGTAGCCGCCGCCAGACCAGTATTGCGCCTGCAACCCATCCGCCGAGCGCTGGCCACGGGGCAGGAAACCGTTGTTGGGACCCGGTGGGCGAATGTAGAAACTGATGCGCCGACCGTGCGGGTCTTCGTACAGCACCATGGCGGCGGCGCCTTGCTCGGTGGTGAGCAACCGGCCGCTGACCGGCTTGAAGCCTGACTGGCTCAAGTCCGGCAGGCGATGGGCCTGGTTGAAGTAGCGGTCGAGCCAGGCCTGCATCGTGCCGCTGTCCTGGCCGTTGTAGTCGGCGGGCATGATGCCCTCCTGGGCAAACAGGCGGAACGCTTGCATCGCGTCGGCCATGGGCAACATCGACGCTTGCGTGGCTTCGCGGGCGTGCCAGCCGCCGAGGCCGCCGAGGCTCACGGCAACCAGCAACACCGCCGCCGTGGCGAAGTGACGGCGCGATTGCTGCTTGATGCGCTGGCGGACCAGCGCCGGGTCCAGCGCCGGGTTGGCCGGCTGTTGCAAGGCGCCGCTGAGTGACGCGCGCAGCAATTGCGCGTCGTGCTGCCAGGCCTGTACCTGGGCCGCGACCTCGGGGTGGGCCGCCAAATAAGTCTCGAGCAGGCGCCGGTCACTCTCCAGGAGTTGGTGATCGACGTAGGCATGCAGGTCGCGTTCGCTGGGGGGCAGGCTGATCATTTGAGTATCCGCAGGGAAGGGCTGGCAATTTCGCCATCGCTGAGTTGGCGCAAGGCTTGGCGTGCCCGGGACAAGCGCGACATCACGGTGCCTATGGGCACGTCGAGGATGTCGGCGACTTCCTTGTAGCTCAAGCCTTCTACCGACACCCATAACAGCAGGGCGCGCTGTTCGGTGTTGAGCTGATCGAAGGCTTGCAGGGTCGACTGGGCGATCACCGTGCGCTCCACCGACGGCTGTGCATCGTCGCGGCCGGTAAAAAATTCCAGCATGCGTGCATAGCGGCGGGTGCGGCGGTGGGCGTCGAGGAACTGCCGGTAGAGGATCGAGAACAGCCACGCACGCAGGTCGCCCTCGATGCGCTTGTCGGCCCAACGGTTGATTGCCCGTTCCAGAGTGGCCTGCACCAGGTCGTCGGCGCTGCTGGCGTTACGGGTCAGGGACACGGCAAAACGCCGCAGCCTGGGGATGAGTTCACGTAACGGTTCGTCGAGTTCATGCATCGGCATTCAAGTCTGGCAGGGTGTGCTGAGGTAGACGCTTGCCCCTGTAGGTTATTCCACTCATGGAGAAAAGAAACCTGACAGGTGCTGGTAAGAAGATTCTGCATAGTTTGTGAGCCTGTAATCTCGTGTTCGCCCCTCAATCGACACCTGTACTGCCAGAACTGTTTTGGCAGTGAACCTACGAGGGTGTGTCCATGACGTTTTCACCGATCGATAAGCCGTTTCTCCCCCCTCCCGCGCTCGCGCATTTGCCGGCCTTTCAGCAGGTGTTGTTTAAGCAATGGGGAAGCGGCCCGTCAACCCAGGTTGCGTATGGCTGTGTGCACCACGCCATTGAGGTGCAATCGGCGCTGGTGCCGCAAGCCACGGCGGCGGTGTACGCAGGCCGGCGCATCAACTATGAACAGCTCAACCGACAAGCCAATCGGCTAGCCGTGCGCTTGATTGAGCAGGGTGTGAAACGCGGTGACACGGTGGCGTTGTTTGTCGAGAGGTCGATTCCGATGCTGGTGGGGTTGTTGGCGGTGTTGAAGGTGGGGGCCGCTTACGTGCCGCAGGACGCCAGAATCGTTCCGACCCTGCAGTTGGCGATGATCCTCGATTCATTGAGCAGCCCCGTGATTCTCACTTTGTCGCACCTGCTGGATGGCATTCCGCAAGAGGCGGTCCATCGCTGTCTGTGCCTGGACGTGTTCCTTGCCGAAGAACCCCAGGTCGCAGAGAACAACGACCGGGTATTTGCCGCTGCCGCCCCTGAAGACCTGTGTTTCGTGTTGTTTACCTCCGGCACGACAGGGCGTCCCAACGGCGTGTGTGTCACGCATCGCAACGTCTGCAATATCTTGCTGACGTCGCCGGGGCGCATGGGCATGGCGCCAGGCCGCAATGTCGGGCAGATCCTCAATATCGGTTTTGATATGGCCGCCTGGGAGATTCTCGGCTGCCTGGCCCAAGGGGCGACTCTGCTGATTCGTGGCAAGGACATCGCCCAGACGGCTGCACAGTGCCATGTGTTGATCGCGACGCCCTCGATACTCTCTACGCTGGATCCCAGGCAGTGTCCCGAACTCGATGTGGTCGCCGTGGCCGGAGAGCCCTGTTCCCATGCGCTTGCCGAACAGTGGGCGGCACACTGCACGTTCTACAACGGCTGCGGCCCGACTGAAACCACCATCATCAATACGCTGCACCGGCATGTACCGGGCGCGTTATTGACCATCGGCCAGCCGACCGCCAATAACACCGTGTATGTGCTTGACGAACAGGGACGCGCCTGTGAGCTGGGCGAAATGGGTGAAATGTGGGCCGGCGGCGCGGGGGTGACGGCTGGTTATCTCAATAACCCGGCGTTGACCTTGGAGCGTTACCACCCGGACCCCTTCCTTGGCGGCGATGCCATGATGTTTCGCACGCGGGACCTGGGGCGCTGGACGGCCGACGGGCAACTCGAACATTTGGGGCGAGTGGATGACCAGGTGAAAATTCGCGGTTTTCGGGTGGAACTGGACGCCGTGTCTGCAGCCTTGGAAGCCGCCGACGGTTGTGCGCGGGCGGTCGCGCTGAAGCTCGACGACCGCAGCCTGGTGGCGTTTGTTTCGCCGGCCAGCGCCGACATTGACGCCTGCCGCATCCAATGCGAGCAGCGCCTGGCTTACTACTGCGTGCCGTTGCTGATTTTCGCCGTGGAGCATTTTCCACTGACCGCCAGGGGCAAGATCGACAAGGCGCTATTGCTGCAGCGAGCCCGGAAACGGTGTGAGGCATTGCTGGCGCTCTCGCAAGCGGAGGCCTGCCATGATTGATGCGCTGACCCACACCGTTGTACCGCCCAAACTGTCGCTTTGGCGCCGCTGGTCTGCGTTGCCGTTATTCTCTTATTACAACCGCCTGGTGGCCCTGGTATTGATGGGAAACGCGGCCTATGTGTGGTTGAACCTGCAAGGCATAACGGTTCAGGTGATGTCGGACATGGTGTTGGTCAATCTTTCGGTTGTCATCTTGATTCGCCAGCAATACGTCATAAATGCGCTGTTCTGGCTGGCGACGCGGATTCCGCGCTCATGGCCGCTGCGCGTGCGGCGCAGCGCGGCCAAGGTGTACCACATCGGTGGGTTGCACAGCGGCGCAGCCCTGGCGGCCACCGGTTGGTTTGCGGCCCTGTTCGGGGTGCAGGTCACGCGTTATTTGCATGAGCCTGGCAGCGTTTCGTCTGCCTGGCTGTGGGTCTGCAGCACGCTGCTGAGCCTGTTGCTGCTGATGGTGATCATGGCTCAACCGGGCATTCGTGGCAGGTTTCACAACGCGTTCGAGCGGGTTCATCGGTTTGCTGGCTGGGGCGCGTTGCTGTTGTTCTGGGGGCTGACGCTATTGGCATCCGTCGAGCACGCATCGAGCCTGCTGCACAGTGGGGCGTTCTGGATGCTGGTGCTGCTGACTCTCAGCATCGCTTTGCCCTGGCTGCGGCTGCGCAAGGTCGCTGTTGAGCACACGCGACCTTCCGGGCATGCGGTCATCACGCGCTTTAAACACACCACACCGTTCCCGGGCTCGTCCAATGCGATCAGCCGGCATCCGCTGCTGGAGTGGCATGCCTTTGCCAATATCCCCGCACCCGGTGAGGCAGGTTTTCGCCTGATCATTTCCCGGGCAGGGGATTGGACTGGGCGGTATATCGAGGACCTGCCTGAGCATGTCTGGGTAAAGGGCATCACGACCGCTGGCGTGGCCAATGTGGAGACCCTGTTCAAGTCTGTGGTGTACATCGCCACCGGCAGTGGCATCGGGCCGGTCATGCCGCATCTGCTCGCCGCGCAGGTGCCTATCCGGTTGATCTGGTCTACCCGTAGCCCGCGTAAAACCTACGGTGACGCGCTGGTCGAGGAAATTCTGCTGGCCCAGCCAGACGCGGTGATCTGGGACACCGATGAGCGCGGCAAACCTGACCTGGTGCAACTGGCCTACGGCGCTGTGCGGCTCTTTGGGGCGGAAGCGGTGATCTGTATTGCCAACCAGGGGTTGACGCAGCGGGTGGTGGCGGAGCTGGAGGCCAGGGATATACCGGCCTATGGCGCTATTTGGGACTCCTGAAACAGCGCTTTGTTAGTCGAGTGATATCAATCTGTGGAGGTGTTTATGCATGTAGTGTTCGAGCGTCATGGGCGGGTGGTTCTGGTCAGGTTGAACCGCCCCGAAGTCAAAAACGCGCTGAGTTCGGCACTGATGACGGAGCTGGTTTCGTGCCTGGCTGCCCTGGATCAAGATCCCCAGGTCGGGTGTTTTGTGATCACTGGGAGTGCGGCGTATTTCGCTGCGGGGGCTGATATCAAGGAGATGAGTGGCAAGTCCTACCTGGACATGCTGAATGAGGACTACTTTGTTGGCTGGGAGGGTTTTGCCCGTTTGCGCACGCCGACGATCGCTGCAGTGTCTGGCTACGCGTTCGGAGGTGGCTGTGAGCTGGCGCTGATGTGCGACATGATTTTCGCTGCCGACACCGCCACCTTTGCCCAGCCGGAAATCAAGCTGGGCGTAATCCCTGGCATGGGGGCGACCCAGCGTTTGACGGGTTTGATCGGCAAGGCCAAGACCATGGACCTGGTGTTGACCGGGCGGCCGATGTCCGCCCAGGAGGCGGAACAGGCAGGGATGGTGTCTCGCATCTACCCGGCGGCGACCTTGCTTGAGCAGACACTGGAGGTCGCCGGGCAGGTCGCCGGGTACTCCCGGTTAGCCACCCGCGCGGCGCGGGAGGCGGTAGCGCAATCCCTGGAGATTGGTTTGCATGACGGTGTGCGCCTGGAGCGTCGGCTGTTTCACGGCTTGTTTGCCACCGCCGATCAACAGGAGGGGATGCGGGCGTTTCTGGACAAGCGGCCAGCATTGTTTAACCAGGCGTAGGAGGGCGCTCAGCCCGGTGCGCGCTCTGCTCTAAAAAAACTACTGTGAATGGGGAATAAGCCTACATGAGATTCGTCTTATAGCTCATTTCCCCTGTGGCCTAGTGCCCTGGAGCTTTTTCATGGTAGATCACTCATCGCCGCCTCGGGCTCCACTGAGCGCTGGCAGTCTGCTCGTCAGGTTGGCGGGTATCGGCGCTGTGGTTGCGGTTGTGGCGGGGGCCTTTGCCTACGTCAATGGCACCCTCGACCCACAGCGCCTGCGCCCGAAAACCTTGGTCAATGCCTTGGAAACCAATAACGGCGTGCATCCTGGCTTTCGCCGTAACCATGCCAAGGGTGTATGCGTGGCCGGGTATTTCGAGAGCAGTCCCGAGGCGCGTGCGTACTCCAGTGCCCAGGTGTTCAGCGAGGCCAGAACGCCGCTGGTGGGTCGGCTTGCCTTGCCCAGTGGCAATCCTTATGCGCCGGACAGCAGTGTGCCGATCCGCAGCTTCGCTGTGCAGTTCAGCCAGGCCAACGGTCAGCAATGGCGCACCGGCATGAACAGCATGCCGGTGTTCCCGGTGGGCACGCCCGAGGCGTTTTACCAGATGCTCAAGGCCGGCGCGCCCGACCCGGCCACCGGCAAGCCGAACCCGGCGAATATGCCGGCATTTTTTGCCTCACATCCCGAAACGGCGGCGTTTTTGGCGTGGGTCAAGACCGCCAGGCCATCGGCCAGTTATGCGACTGAAACCTACAACGGCATCAACGCGTTTTACCTGGTGAGCGCCGATGGCACGCGCCGGGCCGTGCGCTGGGGCGTGGTGCCGCAGAGCGAGGACGCGGCGGGGGATGCGGCACCGGCCGGTGCGGACTTTCTTGAGAAAGACCTGGTGCAGCGCCTGGCGTCAGGGCCGTTGCGCTGGCAGTTGAACATGACCCTGGCCAACCCCGGCGACCCGCTCGATGACGCGAGCAAGACCTGGACTGGTGAGCACAAAGTGTTGAACGCCGGCACCCTGGTGCTGCAAAGCAGCCAACCCCAGGCCGATGGCGATTGCCGTGACATCAACTTCGACCCGCTGATTCTGCCCAGTGGCATCGAAGCCTCCAATGACCCGCTGCTGGCCGCCCGTTCGGCGGCGTATGCCAGTTCATACCTGCGCCGCGCCGGTGAAGTCAGCCCGTTGCACAGTGCCCCTCAGGAGTCGAAACCATGAATGCCCAACCTCGGTTTTTCGCGCCCGTGGCACGCCTGCTGCACTGGTTGATGGCGCTGATGGTCATTGCCATGTTGTTTATCGGCGCAGGCCTGGCGGCGTCGGTGTCAGAGCGGCATGAGTGGTTGATCCACCTGCACAAGCCGCTGGGAATTGCGATCCTGGCGTTGGTGATCGTGCGTCTGGCGGTGCGCTTTTCCACCCGTCAGCCGCCATTGCCGTCTGACTTGCCACAGTGGCAAGTGCTGGCGGCCAAGGCCTCTCATCTGCTGCTGTATGGGTTGATGCTGGTGTTGCCGCTGCTCGGCTGGGCGATGATCTCGGCGGCGGGTGACCCGGTGATGCTCAGCAGTTCGGTGCAATTGCCCGCGCTGGTGGCGGCCAATGCGCCGCTGTTTGCGCTGCTGCGCAAGGCCCATGGGTTTCTGGCTTACCTGCTGTTTCTGACGGTGCTGGTGCACCTGGCGGCGGCGTTGTTCCACGGGCTGATTCGACGGGATGGAGTGTTGCAGAGCATGACCGGCACCAAGGACTGATGCCGGCCGTGGGCAGGGTGATCAGCGCAGGACCGTGACCATATCGGCCACTGTACTCAGTACAGCCTTGCCCAGTTGCTTGGAGCGCTCACCCGACCAACCGGTTTTCGGGTTGGGGCTGTCGTTGTTGTCCTTGAATGGCATTTCCAGGGTCAGGGACAGGCAGTCGTACTTCTCGCCGACGGCATTACAGGCCAGGGTCATATTGGCTTCGCCCGGCAAGTCGCGGGTGTAGCCGTGGGCGGTCTGGAAGTCGCGGGTCAGTGCACTCAAGTGCTGGCGGAAGTGCTTTTCCAGCGCTTCGATGCGCGGGGTATAGCCGGGGTTGCCTTCACAGGCGGCGGTGAACACGTAGGGGATTTCTTCGTCGCCGTGGATATCGAGGAACAGGTCGACACCGTAGTGTTTCATTTGTTGCTGCACAAACAGCACTTCCGGGCTGGTTTCCTGGCTGGCGGTTTGCCAGGCACGATTGAGGTCCTGACCCATGGCGTTGGTGCGCAAGTGCCCGTGGAAGGCGCCGTCGGGGTTCATGTTCGGCACCAGGTACAGGTCGGCAGCGGCCAGGAGTTTTTTCATCTCGGCATCGCCGTCCTGTTGCAGGCGTTCGATGATGCCTTCCATAAACCATTCGGCCATGTGTTCGCCGGGGTGCTGCTGGGCGATGATCCAGACGTTGCGACGGTCTTCGCCGCCGTTACCACGGCGCAGCAGTTGGATGTCGCGGCCTTCGACGCTTTTACCGGTGGCCAGCAGTTTAGTGCCTGCGTATTTCAGCGCCTGATCGATCAGCCAATCATGGCGTTCGCGGCTGTAGGGTTCGAAGTAGGCAAGCCAGGCGTGTTTCTCGCGGGTTTCGAGGCTGATGTGCAGGATCTCGCCGTCAAAGCGCGTGGGTACTCGGAACCAGTTGATGTGGTCATAGGACGCGACAGCGTTGTAGCCGCTCCAGGCATGACTATACGAGGAGCCTCCCGCGTTACTCAGGCGAAAAGTGTGGGTGTGGCCCACGTGCATGCCTTCGGCCTTGAAGTGGAACCACTGGAAATGAGGGCTATGGGTGTCGGGTTTGATCGCCAGCAGTAACTGATAGGCATCGCTGGCGTCGAGCACCTGGATATTGCCACTGTCGAAGTCGGTGCTGATTTTGATGGAGGTCAAGGCCACGGTCATAGTCTGGTTGCCTGAATATGAGTGTTGTGGCGGCTATATTACACAGGAGTCTGGTAAAGCCTGGATGCAAAATTGTTGCAGGGAGGAGGGGGGCGTCGTCCATGACGCCGCCGCAGGTTAGAATCTATGAGATTGATTCTCAAGCGCTATTTCGCAGAGATGTGAACCAGAGCGCTCGACTGACTTTCTTTCGGCGATGGTCTTTTGCTACCATGCGCGCCATCGAGCAACA
>Ga0308161_1001110_pt1 | contig 34647 bp, 24 predicted proteins | sample PhyFR2_FD_201034 | JGI IMG/M metagenome (GOLD analysis project Ga0308161, IMG submission 201034) | Phyllosphere microbial communities from UC Gill Tract Community Farm, Albany, California, United States - DLSLF.R2 | ecosystem: Host-associated > Plants > Phyllosphere > Unclassified | place: USA...
GGTGCTATGTCACGAATCGAATGAAGCAAAGGTAACTATCATTCGGAATGATATAAGCGCGGAGTCAGCCCTCTAGCATGGGGGTTTTGTTAGGGAGCTATCAATGTGATTGATGACAAAAGACTGTTGCTGAGGGTGCAAGGAACTTTCCCAGCAACCCGTGGGAGCATCACGGCGCCTCAAACGCATCACCCAGAAAGTCGATCAAGGACCGCACCGACGGCATCAGCCCACGCCTGGAGGGGAACACGGCGGTGATCACGCCTTCAGCGGGTTGCCATTCAGGCAATACGGCAATCAAGCGGCCATCGGCCAGTTCGTCTTTGACGACTACCTTCGGCAGGTTGGCGATGCCCACGCCCGCCAGTGCTGCGTTTTTCAGGGTCGACATATCATCACTGACCAGGCGTGGCGTGTGCGCGACCTGGGCCGTCGCGCCGCCCGGCCCGGTCAGGTCCCACAGGTACTGAAGCAACGGGATGATGTCGACCTTGCGGTTGAAGCTTTTCACGTTCAGTTCGACGCTGGCGCATTGCGCCATGAATTGGGCGAGCATCGGTGCCACCCAATAGTTGAGCAGCGCAGTGGTGCAACTCAAGCGGATCACGCCCCGCGGCTCTGATTTATTGAAGGCAATCACATCTTCGGCCGACTCGGCTTCAGCAATCATCGCCACGCAATGGCGGTAATAGGCCTGGCCGATATCGGTGACCTGGAACTGGCGCGTCGAACGCTGTATCAGCCGCGCCCCCAGCCTGGCTTCAAGCTGGCTGACTCTGCGGCTCAAGGTCGATTTGGGCAGGTTCAGCGCACGGCCCGCCGCCGCAAAGCCGCCGTGCTCGACCACCTTGGCGTAGAGGAAGAGTTCGTTGAGGTCGAACATGGGCAGTGTTCCATTTTTGAGATGGCCAAGATTAATTCAACTTAGCCAGTATCGACAGCCATGTACACTCCGTTCAAATCGACGCAGTCACCGAGGGCACCACATGATCGACCGTTTGCGCTGGGCAACCCATCGTCTCACCAAGCGATTGTGGTTCAGAGCCTCCTTGTTCTCGCTTCTAGGGGTCGCTACGGCACTGCTTGCCGTTGTGTTCAAAGACTTCGTTCCCGAGTCCCTGCCCACGCGCATCGGTGCAGATGCGGTGGACAAGATTCTGGGCATCATTGCGTCCAGCATGCTGGCCGTCACGACCTTTTCGTTGAGCACGATGGTCACCGCGTACGGTGCCGCAAGTAGTGGTGTGACCCCGCGAGCCACCACTTTGGTGATGGAAGACACTACGACGCAAAACGCCCTCGCTACGTTCATTGGCTCATTTCTTTTCAGCCTGGTAGGCATCATTGCCCTGAGCACCGGCGCCTACGGCGCGCAGGGTCGCGTGCTGCTGTTCGCGGTGACCATCGCCGTGGTTGTACTGGTGGTCTACACCCTGCTGCGGTGGATCGACCATTTGTCCAAGCTCGGCAGGGTAGGAGAAACCATCGACCGCGTCGAAAAAGCGGCCATGGCGGCCATCAGCCAACGCGCCCAATGGCCCTGCCTTGGCGCTGCAGCCTACCCGGCCGATCACGCTCTGGCCCCCGGGGCAATGACCATCGAAAGTGGGCAGACGGGCTATGTGCAACATATCGACGTGTTGGCCTTGGGTGCTATCGCGCAGCACGACTGCACGCATATTTACCTGGAGGTGGTGCCGGGAACCTTCGTACACGAAGGCATGCCGCTGTTGCACGTTGTCAGCCTGGGCACCAGGCAAGACGATGGCACACAGGCCACCAGGGAAAAGATCCTGTCTACGCTGACCATCGGTAACCGTCGCACATTCGAACACGATCCCCGTTTCGGGCTCTGCGTCCTCTCTGAAATCGCTTCGCGCGCGTTGTCACCTGCCGTCAACGATCCAGGTACCGCTATTGATGTGATTGGCCGGGGAGTGAGAACGTTGACATGCTGGAGTAAGCCCGGCGGGTCTGGCCGGCAGACAGATCCGCAGTGTGAGCAGGTATTTGTTCGAGGGCTGAACGTCGATGATCTGTTTGAGGATTTCTTCGCCCCGATCAGCAGAGACGGTGCAGGTGTGTTCGAAGTGGATGCTCGCCTGTTGAAAGCCCTTATCAGCCTTGCCGAAATAAACCCTGTTCTGTTCAAAACGGCGTGCCTTCGGCAGGCGGACCAACTGATCACGCGCGCGCATGCCACACTGACACTGCAGCATGAGAAGGAGCGACTGAGCGCCTTGGCCAAGGCGATAGGCGCTATTCGGCCTGCAAGGGCCGTCTATAGGCTATCCGAGTCGCCGAAGAGCATTTTGACTGGGCTCTAGGACGGTAGTTTCAGCCTGAAATAAACGAATTGTGCCCCCAGTTTTGCCCCCATCCACATCGGGTGTGCGAGCGATCGCGAATGGCGATTTCTGACGCGGACCTGGGTGGCCGTGGCTGGTATTCAGAGCGCCTCCGTAAACTGGATGACCAACCCGAAGCCGAAGTAAGCGCCTTCGCTGTTTCTCGTGCCGTCTCTCAATGAAAGATTGCGACATTTCAAGAGCGGTTGAGCTATCTCAAGCCAACATACAGATCGAGATGCATATTGAGAAATGGACCCAATTACTTCCCCTTTTTTGGTGGTTGCATGTACAGTGATAGCATTGTGCGTGGAGCAGTTGCGGTTTTCTCTCTTTGTACTACATGTTGTGTTTATTGTTTTTTGTATTGGTATATGTTGTGTTTTTGATCTGGTGATGGCATATTTTGTCGAAAGCTAACTGATCTTCGCCGCCAGGCACATGAGCTGAAGAGTCCTGGTTAGTTTCCATGAACTTGGCAGGTAGTAGGGGTGGTATGTGTCGGTACCTCTTGATGCGATGTATGACCAACAGCTACGTGCCGCGCTTGAGGCATGGCAGTACTCTTCGACCAGTCGTGTGGTTCTGGCAACGGAAGCCGGTGGCTGGAGGTTTGCTTTTTTTCGGTTCGACGCAACCACCTCTGATCCGCAAGAAGCCATCACCGGGGATTTCGGAGTTTTATCCAGAGACCTGGTCTTGCAATGGGCAGGCGACAAACAACTCGTCGCCAAGCTCGAATATGCGGTAATGGACGACGTACCACATGTATCTGTTAACACTGAGTTGTTCGCGGCTCTACTGCTTGCATCTCTGCCCGCTAAGGCAACAAAGAAAGCTGTCCAAGCATTTCTGAAGCAGCGCGACGCTCTGCTGGAAGACATGAAGCGCCCCAACCTGCCGGGCGAAGTCATCAATTGGGTTTTCGCAAGGTCAGCCGGGATCTGTGAATTCGAGGGCTGCCCCGCTGAGCTGTTCAGGGATAACCTGGGCAACTACGGGTACTATGGTTACCTCGCCCACATCGTTGCAGCCAAGCCAAAAGGCCCGCGCGGTGATGACCACCTGTCAGCAGAACTGGCGCAGTCACCCTCGAATATCATGCTGTGTTGTGACATCCATCATCGGCTGATCGATAAGGTCGATCCGGATAGTTTTAGCCGGGAACGACTCCAGGGAATGGTCGCCACTAGGGTCAACTGGCGTACCAATCAAGCAGCTAGTTTGTCTTACCCGATTGTGCATGCCTTGGCATTCATAGGTGATATCGCCGGTCGCACAACGACATACTCACAGCACGATGGCCGACAGGCCTTGTTGGCCGCGCATCTTACGCCTGCGAGCGAACGTGTGGCCGAATATCTCTTACGCGATGCCCAAGGCGGGAACGATGTAAACGATCCCGGATATTGGGCTAACTTCTTGCGAGTTTTCCGGGCACAAATTCTCCACATCCATACCGCGATCAGGGGCGATGGTGCGTTCGGTGCTCAAGCCCAGGAGCTCGCAGTCTTCCCACTAGGCAACATGCCGGCAATGCTGCTAGGCGGGTGGTTGGTGGGAGAAGCGAGACGAGTAGAGCTGTTTAGCTTCCGACGTAACCCGGGAACCTGGGTACGCCCTGACGATTCCGAGCCTGCTGTGGAATTCGAGTGGACTAAGCCCCCAGGCGTGAAAGTTGGCTCGCATGTCTTGATCACGCTGGAGATCACCTCAGAAATCACCGATGCAGCGCTAACGGCGGAAATGCTGAACATGTCTCGCATACGGATTTTTTCCACCACCTATGGTGTTGATGTTGTGGCACCCAAAGAGGCGATGGAGAGATTCAGAAATACCTGCCAGGAAGCATGGGCATATGCGGTCGATGTGCTCCACGCTTCAGAAATTTCAATTTGTACGATCGCCCCTGCGGCGGCAATTTTTGCTCTCGGCATGAAGCTTCAGTCGCGTTTGCACCCGCGAATCCACATGTTCCAAATGGCTCCTAAAGCCTTGCCGTTCCACGCCTTCACTTTGGATAGGCATGCGATTAGCGTGCGGCCGCATGCACCTGGCAGCGTGCTCCAGTTAGATGCCTGCTGAGTACAAGCAACATCTTTTCAACATTACCTTCATGAGGGCTTTCCACATGGATATTGAAGAACGCAGCTTGCTTGTCGCAGTAGAGGCTTTAGAGCTTCCGCCTAGTGCTTATGAGAAAGCGGTACAGCGGTATAAATCACTGGGCGAGTGGTTCAGCCGACCTGAATCAACCGTCGCCACGAACGATCCTCACATTTTTGTTCAAGGATCGTTCGCGTTGGGTACGGCCATCCGTCCGTTGCTTGCTGGAGAGAGCTACGACTTGGATCTGTCGTGCAAACTGAGGGAGGGGATTTACCCGCAGACCCACAGCCAGTCGGATCTGAAGGAGTTGGTGGGAATTGAGTTGGAGGGGTACCGCGAAGCCAAGCGTATTCAGGAAGCTCTGGAAGAAAAGAATCGATGCTGGCGTCTCTACTACCAAGATGGGGTCAGCTTCCATATGGACGTTGTGCCCGGAGTTCCCGTGGAAGAAGGTAGGCGCCAGGAGCTGGCTATCACCATGGAGAGCTATGGCGTCAAGCAGGTACTAGCTCAGGACGTTTCTAATCTTGCAGTCTACATTACCGACAAACGCCGTCCAGATTATAAGGACGTCAACGCTGGCTGGATGGTCAGCAATCCGGACGGTTACTGCAAATGGTTCGAGTCCAAGTCAGAGCCAGTTTTTGAGAAAGAATTAGTCACGCTGGAAGCGCAAGTTGATGAGGTCCCATTTTATCAACGAAAGACAAATCTTCAGCGGGCAATTCAATTGCTCAAGCGTCATCGTGATGTGATGTACCGTGACAATCCCGACTCAAAACCAATCTCAGTCATCATCACCACGCTGGCGGCGCAAGCCTATCAGCCAGGTGGCTCATTGAAGGACGCCGTCGCCTCGTGCCTCGCTGCTCTTAGTACGTTTGTGGCCAGTAATTCCGACACTGTGCCGAACCCGGTGAACCCTAAGGAGAACTTCGCCGATCGCTGGAAGATGCCTGAGGGGGAGAAAGATCGATTGAAAGAGCACTTCCACCTTTGGGTTCGCCAGGCTCTTCAAGATTTCAAGCAAATCAGGTATCTGGATGGGCAACGTCTGGTGGAGCACATCGAGGATTGTTTCGAAACGCCGACCTCGACCGCCGCTCTGGGCATTGCGTCAGCACCGCCTCAGGTCGCCGCCCCTGCCATTGTAGTTTCTCAGCCGCCTCGTCCTTGGGTTAGCAACGGTTGATTAAGCATGGTTCGATGATCGAATCATTTTTGGCCGACTACCCGCGTATGAGGTTTAGGCCGACGGTGGACGGAACGATTTCACTTGTCGGCCGATTGCCATTTTTTGCGTCAGCTGCGGGGCTTCCCGATGTAACTGACGAGTACCGGATACGGATCGACATCGTTGATTCGTTAGACAAGGCGCTTCCTGTCATCTACGAGACTGGAGGAAGAATTTCATCTGCCAGGGACAATCACGTAAATCCGGATAGCTCATTGTGCCTAGGATCACCGCTTAGCCAACGGCTGCAGCTGGGTGCCACACCGACGCTTACTCGGTTTGTCGAGCTGTGTTTGGTGCCATTTCTGTATGCGCAGTCATTAAGGGAGAGGGACATTGCTAATTTTCCTTTCGGGGAGCTTGCACATGGTTCCCAGGGGCTGATCGACGACTACAGGATGATATTTGGAGTGAAGGATACTGGCGTCCTCATGGGATTGCTTGATCTGCTTTCAAGGAAGCGCAGAAGGGCTAACAAGCTACCGTGTCCATGTGGGTGTGGCCGTCGATTCGCTTGTTGTAGGCTACATGCAACTGCACATCGAGCGAGGGCATCTCTGTCTCGATGGGATATCAAGCGAGCCTATAAAGAACTTCAGGAACAAATTTAGACCTGATTCAATTCTGAAATATTAGCTCGACTAGGTGCCGTTTTCAGCGCCAGCAGTTACTGTCAGAAGCCATGCTCTCAGGGTCGGAGCTATGCGTATATGATTCGCTTTTTAAGTCATGAAGGACCGGTTGAATCCATAGCCAAAAGCGGACGCTCAGCATGAGCAGCATCGCGTACTAAATGCGACCTAACATTTAACTCACCTGAGCCCGGCAAGTACGTCACCACATCGGCGCCCAATAACCGGGCAGGTGTTTAGGCACCGCCAATCGGACTTGTCTGTAGCAGGTAATCGACCACTGCCAACGCCGCGTCTATTCATTGATCAAAGAATTTTGAAGCCTCGGAATTGGGGCAGGAGCAGGGATGGCCCAGTCAAAGAGAATCAAAGTAATGCTGTCCAGTCGTTGTAACGACCGCTTTCCCGCTGACAGCGATCAAACACTCAGCAGTATCCGAGAGCAGCTTAAGCGTGAGATAGAAGGCACCAAGCTGTTTGGCAAGCGGGTGTTTGAAGTTTGGATTAACGAAGATGCACCTCCTGCGGATGGCATGCAGGACAGTTGGGATGCCTGTTTGCAGGCGGTCAGGGATTGCGATGTGCTGCTTGTGTTGTCCAATGGCAATGCCGGGTGGGCTAGCGGTGACGGCGACATTGGTATCTGCCACGCGGAGTACATGGAGGGACTTGCCACCACTCGGGGGAAGGTGCGCTTCATCGCTATGCCAAATATCCCAGCAGGCGATAGCCGGGAAGCCGAGGCTGCACGTAACCAGCGCTTCCAGACGTTTGTTGCACAACAGACACCCTTCAGGGGGGGAATGGTTTCTACCGTGGATCAACTGCGTACCCGTGTTCAGGAAGCGCTTCTTGATGCGTTGGTAGTTCTGACCCAGCGTGGTGTGACCTCCGCGGCTTCGAGCCGTTTCGATATGGGTCAGGCGCTGGATTGGACACGGATGGACTTCCGTCAGCGCAAACGAGCGATGGAAGAGGTGTTACTGCAGGCGCTCAATGGTGGCAAAGTCCCTGCTAGCGAAGCGTTCGCCATTGTTCCAATTGCTGGAGTGAATATCGTTGTGTTTGTCCATGCAATCCCGGCTGCGTTCACGGTTGCTGCTGCGCGTGAGCTGGTGGGTAAGCCTTTTCTACGTGACCATGAGCATGCTGATCTGTTGAAAGGTGCAGAAGGACCGTTGCATTTAATCGCCTGTCACCGTGGAGCGACAGAGACTCAGGCCACTGCGTTGTTAGGCTTTCCGGATGCTACGGTTGTAAGCGGTTCCTTCGGTATTTTTGTCGCTGATGATGTACAGAAAGTACAGTTTGCCTTCCTGGCCAACTGTCGCGATGCGTCGCAAACGCGCCATGCGCTCCAGCGTTTTAGGGAATGGTTGGATCAAACAGGTGAAGCGCAAATTCTGGCCAAGAGAGCCGCTTCACGCGCCAAGATTGTCAAAGTTATCGCCGCCGAACTTGAAGGGAGATAACAGGGATGTCAAAAGCACTTTTTACTGTGGGGCCCGTGTTGTCCTTCCGAGGCGTAAGCAAAACCGGGCAGTGGCAGGTGACCGCGTTAGTCGGAGTTGTAGCTGGCGCCGCATTTCCTGTTCTTTCTGTTGACGGCCAGGCTTGTCCGTCGCCGAAGGTTTTGCTGGAGCGTCCGAAAGAAACGATCCTTCGTTACGACCTGAGCTGTGATCAGCAGGCGCAGGAGCGAACGGTTCAGTTTGGTGTAGGGCAGGGAGGGCCCCAATGGCAGTTCTCCATTCCCGGACAAGATTATGCCCCAAGAATGGCCTACGTCTCTTGCAATGGCTTTTCGGATCCTAGTGGAATGCGCAAGTTAGTGCGCCCTGAAAACGCCGTCTGGGCTGACCTGATCAGCAACCATGACAGTGACTTGCGTGCTGCGGGTTACGTGCTGGACAAGGAGCAGCTTTGGCACGAAGGGCGAATCCATGACAAGGGGTTGAAGCGGTTCCACTTGCTGCTGATGGGGGGTGATCAGATTTACTTTGACTCGATCTGGGAGGATGTGAAGCCTCTCAAGAAATGGGTCGGAATGTCGCGCAAGGAGCAGTTGGCGTTCAAGGTGAGCGTGGCGCTGGAGAAGGAGATCGAATCCTATTATTTCGGGCTCTATGCCAATCGTTGGCTGCCTGATACTCGGCGTGACTGGGGGCACTCCAAACCGAACCTTGATGCCGCTGATGCGATGGCGAGAATCCCTACGGTGATGATGTGGGACGACCACGACATCTTCGACGGTTGGGGGTCCTACAGCCCGGCTATGCAGCACTGTGAGTTATTCCAGGTGTTGATGCGTCATGCGCGTAGGGCGTTCTGGGTGTTTCAGTTGCAGCATGCCCTTGATGATTTGCCGCCGTTGCAATTGCTCCAGCGTGCAAACGTTTCCCAGCAGGATCCACAGTATGAGCCGATGCAATGGAGTGCCCGATTAAAGGGAGATCGATTGGCCTTGCCGCTCTTGGATGGTCAGCCGGGCTTTAGTTTCGGCTATCACTTGGGGCCGGTATCGTTGTTTGTTGCTGATCTGCGCACTGAGCGTTCACGTACCCAGGTACTGGGGGCCGATACCTGGACTGCTATGCAGGCTTGGCTCAACACGCTCCGTGACGGTAAGCCTGCTCATCCTGGAAGCAAGTGTCAGCACTTGATCTTCCTGTCCTCGGTTCCGGTCGCGCACCCCAAATTGTCGCTGGCTGAAGGGTTGCTCGATACGTTTGGGCAGGATCATGTGCTCGATAGTAATGCTGATGACCTTAAGGATCATTGGTCGCACGGGGATCACGAGGGGGAGCGTAAGCGACTCCTGGAGTCGCTGACTCGTATTGCTGAGCAGAGAATGCTGCGTGTATCCATTGCTTCTGGGGACGTGCATGTCGCGGCCTGGGGCAGTTGCTACCGAAGGGATATTCCGCCAACGTCGAACTGGGCGCAGATTCAGCAATTTACATCGTCAGGTGTGGTGCATCCGTCGTTGATTGGAGTGGCTGAACGACTTTTTCTTCAGTTGCTGAACCATACAGCCAGCAAGGTCCAATCCATTGATGTGCAGCACTGTGTCGAGATGATGTTGTTCCCCGGTTTTAATCGGTATGTGATGCCGGCCCGGAACTGGTTGGCGTTTGAGTTGGATATGGGGGGCGAGACGGGATGCAAGCTGTGGGCGACTTGGCGTTGTGAAACTGAGGCAGGTTTTTCCAACCATCTGCAGGCGGTGCATCCGGCTCAGAAATAGTGGTCCTCAGATGGGAGCTTTCAAGGGGGGTGATGTGAAAGGCAACGTAGAAGTTGTATGTGATGGCTGTGTGGGGGGATCTTTCTTCGGCAGCGTATTTGTGATGAATGCGATATGGCCAAGTCTTATTGTGTTGATAGTGGATAACAGCTGCATGATGTCCTTGTGGGCGGCAGAGCATTTTTGTGAAGACATTGTGAGGCTTAATGGTAACGAACCCGTTGCAAACCTTTACACTCTCGTTACCAATCACGCGCCTTGGGGGGGCACCGAATTTTTGGAGTACATCGACGAGGATGATGAGGGGGGCGGCTGCGAGAAAATACATCATTGAGGGCTATAAATACCAGTCTAGAGTTTACTGTGATGCAAGGCAGCTGGAGGTTCCAATGCTGCGAACGTTCATGACGAAGGCGCACGCGATGGAAGCTGAAAAGTCCAACAGGGGCAGAGATACGATTGACGGTTACGGTTATTTGGACTCACTTCTTGAAATCGCCCCTGATTCATTGGCTAGCGATGAAATCCGGCGATTCACCGACGAGATGCTCGAATGTATTGCCAAGGCTTACAATGCAGCGGTAACTCTCACATCTTAAGCGTCATTAGAGGCTGCCGAAGATATATAGGTACCAGCCTCTCGCGCATGATGTCTTTTGAATAGGATTTGTCCACGTTCCATTGAGTTTAATAATCAGGGGGGCAAATTGATTGTCCCCCTGCTAGTTTTGCTCAATCAGCAGTGGCCAGGGCGTCTTTGGCCAATCGTTGCATATTGAGGGATCGGGTACTGAGTCCTGCTTTGTTGAATCGGTAACGCATGTAAGCAGAGATGTCATCCTCATGCGAGGAAACGATCAGCTGGCGATTGTTGAATTCACATCGTAGCAGATCAGTCAGGGAGGCGATGTTAACCTCATCCAATGACTGTGATGGGTCATCGATCAGGATCAGAGGTACGGTCGAATAAACTCTATTCAGCGAGAGGAAGAAACCTAGGCTGAGCGCTGAAACCTGTCCTGAACTCATCGACAGAATCGCATCATGCTCAGACTTTTCGGCTGTAAGGAACTTGAGTTCTTTGCCGTCTTTACTCTCGATGAACAGACCTAAGCCGCGCTGATAATTCTGTATGAGACGACCGCTGTAGATATGGAAGATCAACTCAATCTCAGCGATGGTTTGCTCTGAGTAGCTGCGTTCCGTTTTCTCCAAGGTCGCTTTCAGGTTGTTGACCTTATCTTTAGCGACTTTTGCTGCTTCGTTCTCACGCTGGATCACCTGAAGCTCATTAAGGCACTGTTTTAGCCTAGTGCTTTGCGCCTCGTTGGCTTTAGCTGCGATGAAAAGCTCCTTGTCAGTCAGGGCTTGAAGCTCGACGACATAGAAATCCTGTAGGTCTTTGAATGCAGCGGTGATGACCTTTCTCCAGTCTTCCGGCAGAGGCTCAGTTTCGGGAGTTTTCTGTCGTCTAATGGAGGCTGTAAGCTCCTCAGTCCGGGTATCCACCACCTCCTCATTTTCGGAGAACGCGTAGTCGAACTGTACACCTAAAACATTAAGCCGAGCTGCAAGTTGGGCTACTGCAGGCAGCCTGGCTTTATCGCGGAGCAGGGCGTTGTGTAGGGCACTGTTGTAACCTACGGATATCTGAGCTTCTCTAGCCTTGATCTGAGCTTCAATGAGCGCGAGCTCAGCAGTCATTAACCCTGCAAGAGTCAGAATGGTCTGGCCATCAGCGCTGAGCGCATTGTTGATTTGGTTCGATCGGAGCTCAATTTTTTGCAGCATGATGTCATGGGCTTGCCAGTCGGCACCGCACAATGGGCAGTGTTGATCGTTCGCATTGAGCTTGGCGTGTTCAGCCATCAGGTCCGCTTTCAGACGATTTAGCTCGGCAGCAGCGCTGGCATTAGTGGTGCTTTTTTGCTGAAGTGCGTCACGCCTTACTATTTGCTCTTGGAACCAATCCAAGCGCCCCGGGGCCCATCCGGAAAGACTCGTAGCCTCATCTGATTTAACTGCTGTAGCGCCACGTTTGATGATTCCACCTGCTTTAGTGAGCCCGTTTAATTCATTTTTGATGAGGTCGAGCCCATCCAGTGTGCTCAAGTCGCTCCCAAAGCGTGCAAGGATTTTCACCGAGTCCTTGTTAAGCTCAATATAGTTTTCAATAGAGTCGTTTTTGTCCCTGATCTGTATTGCGCCCTTTAGTGGTACTAAACTTTGAAGTCGCTGAATGCTCTTAACAAAATCCGAATGTATTTCTGTAGAGTATGTAGGGAACGGGGACTCTTTATCCCAGCCCGGTTGCAACTCCGCGGTTGAGATTTTTTTGTATTCGATTGCGCCTAGTGCAGCTTGAATCATTCCTTTGAGTAACGCAGACTCGGTTTTTAATTTTGATGATTCAGCGGCGCGCTTTGGATCGCTCAGGAATTTTGTGAGTCGCAAAGCGATAGCTTTGCAATTGTCAGTTTCTGCTTTCACGTCACTAATGTTGAAGAGGTTGTTCAAAGCCTCCTTGCGCTTGTCTACTCTCGTGTGTAGCAGTTGGTTTTGGCCTTGTTCTAAATAATTCAAATAAGAAAAATTTTCTTTGAAATTTTTACCGAAGATTTCTTCGATGAGATCTTCGTTGCGCCGATTCCCTTCTGTGTAATCGCTAGATTTGAACTCAGGTAGTTCATATAGCTTAATATGGGTAAATTGGTTGGCCCGATTATTTGACTTCTCATCAAAATCCGCGGCGGGAGTGTGCCTTGCTAGAACAAGTTTTCGCGTTCCGTTGACGAACTCGATTTTTATAGCTAGATCTCTCTTTCCAGATCGGTTGTTCCAGAGCAGGTTGTCCTCGTAGTTTGTTCTATTGCCCATCATTAGCGTGGAAAATAACTGATTGATTCGTTTAATGCCGCCAGTTAGCAAAAGTTCGATAGCATCAAAGATGCTGGTTTTGCCGAATCCATTGGGGCCATCCAGCGTGAGAAGGGACGAGTCACTAAAGTCCAAATGAATTTTTTTAAAAGCCTTAAAGCTTGAAACCTCAATTTGGGAGATTTGCCAGTTCATCGCTAATCAGCTCCTTAATCAATTCTTCGACATTGGTTTGGCCCAGCTTTTGTATCGTGATATATGTTTTGGCAAGATCGATTTCGGCTACCGCTTCCTCTATCTGCCGACGCAGCGGCACTAGCTCAATTTTCTTGATGTTGAGCTGTAAGAAAGGGAGCTTGATGAAGATTTTTGCAGCTGCACTGTATTTAGTAGGGGCTGTCGGTTCATTTTTGTAAATGTTGAACTGGGATTTGTCTGAGATTAACTCGTTTATTTCTTCGAAGTTAAGTCCTTTGATGGCTTCAACTTCTGTGTCGCTGTAGTAGAGGACATACTTTTTGTAGAAGTGCGGATCTTCTTCAATTTCAAAAATTTGCTCTTCATGGTTTTTGAATTCAGCCAGCTTGTTGAGGTGGTGAATACATATCAGATCGCAGTTTTTTTTGAAGGCTGGATCTGTTAGAAATGCTTCAGGTGCAGACTGGTTGATCATAGCGTTAAGATCGCTAGGTTTCATTAGTTCGTCTAGTCGATGCAAAACCGCGAACCGAATCGCCGTACCGCTTTCTCGAGCATAGAAGCTTGTATTGTCATTCTCGTGCACTTTTGAAAAATTGTGTGCGACCAAAGCTTGGTTAATAATTTCAATTATCATTTAAGTCGAGCCTCTGCGTCGTCCTTGGTTAAAATGCTGATGCATAAGCTTCTCGTGATATTGCTATCGATTCGATCATGATCGTCGATCGAGCTGTCATCGAAGCAATTGGTATATTTAGTATCGACTGTGAAGCTCTCCGATGCCTTGGCAGCGATCAGGTTGTTGAACTCGAATAGTAGTCGCCCCAAGTCGTCGTTATCTTTAACTTGAGCGACTATGTCGGAAGTACAATATTTTCTGTCTGTTGGCTCAGGTAGATATAGGGCCGTTGGTGCGTAGAATTTGTTGTCTCTATCCAGGTAGTGTGGCAGACGCTTAAAAACTGGTTCAGCATCTATCCTGTGCAGTAAATCTGAGTAATTTCGAATGTCAAAATTTTGAATGCGTGAGAATTTTTCGGAGGGCTTCATCAACTGACATAGTATTTTGAAATCGCCTCCTTCAGAGAGTCTAATCAGATCATAGATGCGTCGAGCTCTATCGTAAGCAGCGTCAGACATGCCTGGCAGAGATTCAGCAAGCCTCTCTTCAAGGTGGGAATGAAGGCGCGCCTTCAGTTCGATACCGTAGTAATCCTTTCTCTCGTATGGATTTGTATCAGTTATTCCCGAGAGGATGCATGCTGCAGTGACACGGTGTTCGTAAGCTGCTCTACGCTGAGTATCACCTTCATTTTGTATCCTGGCGTGGATCATTAGCGCTTGTGAGCTGATTCTATCTGACAATAAGCAGTAATTTGCATCTAACAGGTCGTCGTCAAAAAGAATATTCTGATTGCCATAAATTTCTCTCATGACCTGCTTGGTCAGCTCTTCTATCTTGTCCAGTTCGCAGTGTCTGAAGTTGCCGTATGCATAAAACTCCACGCGTTCATTATTGGAGTCCACGTAATCACTGTGATCATTTATAGGTTGAGATATATGGAAATATCTTTTTATACCTGCAATGCGATCAAGTTCTAGGCTAGCCGATTTCGTTAAGGCGTCCTTGTAATTGCTACGGTAATCACCAATTTTTGCTTTTACTTGGTGCGCACTAACGAGTTTTTTATCTTTATAGATTGCGAAGTCGTCTGTGCTATCTAACTGCAGTTCAAAATCATTATCGCCGGTATTGATTAATTTGAGGGAGTGATAGAGCGCCACTTTCCCTTGATAAACAAATCCGCTCCAAGTAGAAATGGCACTATGTGGATAATTGCTTGCTTCCTCGTCGCTCACGTTGACTCCTTTCACCACACGATCATTTGATATTCAAAGGCTGACGATATCACGACGCCACTATGTATACACCACGTTCGAAAGCAATTAGCTGACTCGGACAGATGCTGAACCGTTTCGGCAGGCGGAGATCATTTGGTGCTTTTCGGACTGCTGTACGGCAGGAGAGCATCTGCGTAAAAGCTGCGGCTGGAGTAGGGGATCCGCATTGCAGCGTCGGGTTTCCGTAGACATTTGCCCAGGTGGGTCATTTGGCAAGAACCACCATACAAACTGGGCGGCAAAGCGCTCCGTGGGTGTATGTGATGCTAAGGGCGTGTTCGGTATGCAGATACACTCGGATGTCTGGAGGTGTCCGGCCGGAGCAGCTTGCCCACCAACCTCGCGTCTGAAATCTAACCCGCTGTCTCGCTCAAGGGTAGGGAGTGGCTGTGCCGACCGCTGAAAAAAACCTGAAAAATGGTAGCCTTGATGGTTATCTGCCTTGAATCTTGTGAGGGTTGGAATGGCGAAGCATTGCATCATGTGCGAAAAGGCTGCAGGTTCGAAGGAGCACGTCTTCCCCGCAGCTTTCGGGCGGCGGCGGATGAATAAAGGCATGTACTGCCACCAACACAATGAGGATGTTCGACATCATGTGAACGAGCTCATGCCTGCTTTCGTTCTCTTCATTAATCGTTGCTGCTCCGAGCAAAGCCAGCGCAGATCCAACAAGTACGCACGATGAGGATTGATATGTTCAAGGTTAAAAAAACACGTCCCAAATTGCACGTTGTTGCGAGGGCATCCCGGGAGCTGGCACTCGCCTTCGCATTGGGAGGAGTGCCAGTTCTGTTAAATTCAGAGTCGTCAGCTCAGTTTAAGGCAATGCTGGACCTTTTACTCGCCGCACCTTTTTTGATGGGCTACTACGCGTGGCTGTGTTTAGCATTCGCGGTGGCTGCAATTGTTAAATACAAGTGGCGGTTCATGTCCGCTCGGTATCAGCGTTGGCTCGACGCTTTGCATCTTTTTTTAGGTGACATTGGTGGAAGTTTTTTGACAGCAGGCAGAACGGGTTTAGGAGCGATACTGGGTTTTTTAACGGTTTGGCACTGGGTCGAACCGGACTCGTTGAGCGCTGAGAATGTAATTCGTACGTTTGTCATGGTTTTCAGTCTCACTTTACTTAGCGTGATGCTGGCGTTGGGCGAAGAGACTTTGAAAGATCCAAAGCAAGCAGCAGCCAGCAAATAGCTCATAAAAGTGGGAGCACTCTGGCGAGGGAAAACATCTATGGGGGCTAGTACTGCCACTGAGCGGCATTCAGCGTTCGCTGCACATTAAGGCGAAACTGAATTTGCTCGCAGGCTGCTCTGGCTTGCATCGTAAGAGGCATCCGCTGCTGAAATCAGCACCGGATAAGTAGCGGTTTCCACGTTCTCAAAAACGTAGCCAGCCATCTCACCTTTGATTACTTCACCACTCATGTGTTGGCGGTGATGCAGAATTGTCCTCCCTGCTGGGGCAAGACTGCCCCAACATGGATAGTAGATGTCCAGCACATGCGGCCGTAGCCTTGAAGGTTGCTTGGGTCAGCGTTTGTTCGGCAGATGGGTCAATTCCTCATCAGCGCCTACAGTTCTAGGCCTATCAGCTTTTCCTGCGGTAATGCCTTACCCGCCTTACGAACGAGCTGATAAACCCTGACAAGCTCAGGGTCAGTCAAGCTATCGAGAAAGGCCAGCTTACCTGCGACCTGCTTCTGGTACCGATGCTCGGTATTGATCTCGTCCATGAGTGCCTGGAGGCACTCGTCTGAAGGCGCCAGATACCGAGAGAAGCCGGGGAGGGTGGCAGCAATGCAGATACCCTCAGGATCATAATCAGTGAAGGCTATTACTGGCAGCTTTAGCTCTGCCAACAACGTCTGGCTGCTATCCGTTTTGTAGCTTCCTGGCGCACCTCGAAATACCACTAGCGGATTGCCAGGCACCTGGTGGAGAAAGGGTGTCTCATGAATAAGCTCAAAGTTTTCCCAGTTTTCGATAAGCAATATGCTGTCATGCGTGCAGTGCTCAATCAACCAATGGCGATCGAGATCCAAGCTTGCACCTGGAGGGAGGTGGACTGGGGTTGGGCCTAGCAATAACGGCCGACCGGGTAGGGCCTTTACTGCTACACGCTTACCACGCAGGCGTTTGGTGGTTAGTTTCTCATCACCGCCTTTCTTCAGCGCGCCATGGCGTGACTCTCCCTCCCACGCATCAAGCGATTGGTTTGGGTCGACCTTGGCCTCGTGCTGAAGGTAGGTTGCGATCTTCGCCTTGTGACTTTGACTGAATCGCCAAATAGATCCGACGCGGTGGCCGACGCTGTAATCCTCACAGAATTCGTTCAGCATCTTGCTTGGGCGAAAGTCTTGCTCCTCTGACTGGAAGATAGACAGGAGCTTCTTGGTGAGGGCTAGCGTTGGCATAGCAGCACATCCTCGATGATCACGTTTCCGCTGAGCGTATCGTCCTCATTCTTGGCAACGTGGTTTATGGACAGCCGCCTGATGATCCTGGCGTTGGCGTTGATCTGTTTCTCGACAAGCGTGAGGAAGCACATCATGCAGGACTCCTGATCCAGTACCTTGGTTTCCTCGGCCTGTATGAAGTAGCCAGCAGCCGAAATCGGGGTGGGGGATTTATCAGCCTCATTGAGAAGGCGCTGACTGACCACTACAAGTGGCGAGCCTTTGATGAGCGCAGCTTTCGGTGGCGCCTCATCGACCGGTGTGCCGGGTTTTCTGGTTTTGACGGGGACAGCCACCGCCTTTTCAATGCTCTTGGCAATATCGACCAATGAGTCTCTGATGTTTTGGGCGCCCAAGTCAGGCACCAGCTGAATCTTCAGAGGCTCGTGATGGTAAGCCCACTCCGGAATCTCAGAATATTCATCTGGGGATCGCACCTCGTACTCAGGATGCTTCTGAAGATAGAGCTGCAGCGCACGAATGCGACGCGCGCGAGGGGCGACTGTCCTGATTTTGTAGAGATAGGTCTTAAGCACATGGATGATGTCGACTGTCCTGGAGCGCCACTCTGAAAGCTTGTCCAAAATGTGGCTCTGATACAGAACCTCTAGGGTCTCGCGCTCCGGTGGAGTCAACTCGTCAAGGATTGCCTCGCCATCGAACATACTCAGGGCCTTGAGGATCCGCTCAAGCTGGTTGAGATAGTGCTCGGTCTGCTTTTCCTTCTCCTTATAGGTCGTAACGTTGCCGAAATTGTTCTCGGCCGCCGTGCGAACATGGAGGAGAAAGTCATTCATGGCCTCAGCCATCTCGTACAGGGTCGCATCGATATCGCCCTGAATGAGTAATGAGTCTTCGATGCGATTCTGTAGGCAGGCGTCGGTGTAGTCGTCCATCAGCTTGATGAGACGTGCCATCTGCTCACCGAAATCGGCCGAGATATCGTAATTCCGAGCACGATGGGTTGCTTCGTTCAGCAGACGATTGAGGGTAGGCGAGAGCCGGTAGGTGTTCTCAACTGCGGCGTTGATACGCACGGCTCTTATCTGCTGCAGCTTCGTTAGCGCTCGGGCATTGTGATCATCCCGGGTGACATACCCGGCCGAATACATCTGTGAGATCACCCTGCGATATTTATGCAAGAGCTCAAGATGATTGGCCACCGACTCTTCGAGCGTGCTCACGACTCGGCTCTCTTGTCGTACTCGCTATCTTCTTCAGAGATCTCGTCGTGCAGCATGAGGTACTCGATAGCTTCCATCAGCCACTCGATGCGGCCAGTGAATATGTAGATCTCGGACTCAGGATTGATGAGGAGCAGGTACCCCTCATTCTGGAAGCGTTTGACGATCTTGTTCAGACGCTCCCGATCGGAACCATCCTTGGTGTTGATGTCGATTGTCGTCTGGCGCAGCTGTAGGTACAGGCTGGGATTTTCAGAGATCCTGGCCATCATTTGATTTAGGTTCAAAACCTGGCCTGCAGCAACAGACTCATCATCCCCAGTGATGCGCATCACCAGTTCAAGGAAAGACACCATGGGGCGCAGAACATTCTTGACCTCTGTGAATCGCTTTTTCGCATCCTTTTTCCCCTCGATGTCGATGTCAGCACGCGCGGCAAAGAATGCACCGCCATCCCGCGTGGTGGTCAACCTGAGGTCAATGCGCCTGAGGTAATGATCTACATCGTCCTGGTTGACTGTGTTGGCCAGGAACTGATGGCCTTCGTAGTCGGTAATCTGGCAGATGAACCCACCCTGCATGAGAGCAGTCGCTACCCGGGCAAAAGTGCTCATTCGCCGTCCTCCCAGGCAAGCTCAAGCTCGCTGTCATCGATTGCTTCGTTTTCCAGGGCAAGTTCGCAATGCACCAGGCGTCGTTCCGCATCCAATTTGTATTTGTGTTCAAACAGCATCAGCGTCTCAGCGTCAGGATCGGGGAACGCGGTGCACAGAGTGATTCTGTTCTGGCCTAGGTAGTTGCAGAGCGACACGATGTTCTCGGCATCAATCGCCTTAAGCTCATCGACACACCAGGTCAGCTGTACAGGAGCGTTGCCCCGAACCTTACCAATGAACCCCAAGAACAGGATGATGAGCACCAGGTAACTGAGCCCGTTCGAAGAGATGTTTTCGAGCTCAGCACGATTGCGGAACTGCCGGAAGTTGCTCTGTTCTCGCACGGAGCCGCGGATACTGACCAACGATTTAAATTGAGCATTGATGCCACGATTGCCATCCCAGATCGCGAGCAACGCGTTCAGATGGGCAACGGCATCCGCGCCGGGCAGACTGTCCTCCTGCGTCCATTCCTCTCGATCATTGGTGATTTTTTTGATCACTGACCAATAGTCGAGCTCTTCAATACCCGAGTAGATGGAGACCTTCAGTTCGGAGAGGTTGTCGAACACCGTCGAGCTGTGCTCCAGATGCTCTTGCAGGGACGTATTGAAGCTGGAGAGCTTCTTGTTGAAGGTCTGCAGCTCACGGTGAAGGCCTTGGATTTCGCCGAAAATGGTTTTGGCATCTGCGACCAGAAGTCGTCGGCTCTTATCATGCTCGGTGGCGAACCAGTCCTCGACAACTCGAAGGGTCGCGCGGGCATCGACATCCTCACCAGTTTCAGTGCGGATGTTGTGGAGGCGATCTTGGAAGTAGGTCGACGGGGCAGCAAGGGGCACCTCGTTGAAAGCAGTTCGCATTCTGGATGTAAGCTTGCGCAGTTGACCTTCGGCTTCCGAAATTTGTTGCTGGAACGTGAGCATAGCTGCGCGCAGGGAGCTGGCTTCCCAGGCGCTGTCATAGGCTTGGTGACGACTGGTGGGTTCGTAGAGCTTCAGCCTGTCATCAAGGCAGTTGGCAACGATGACCAATTGGCTCTCAATGGTTGAGATGGCTGTACGACACTCCTTAATGGCGGCGTTTACCAGTTCACGCTTTCGTAGCCAGGTCTCAGTCTCTTCCTTGACAAGCAAGGTGTCTCGGTCGAAGTCTGCCTGCTTTTGCTCTTTTTTGGCCTGAAGCTCAGGAGTCTGCGGGAGCATCTGGCTTTTCCAGACTTGCCACATGGATAAGAGCTCGCTCCACGACTGGATATCTTTGAGCGTTTTCAACAGTTCCGCACGCCGGCTTTCAAGTTCGCTGATGACGTCGACGTCTGCACCTTCGCCCGCGAGCTCTTTCTTCTGTTGTTCAAGGAAGAATTTAATACTGTCGTCGCACGTCCGCTTGTGTGCATCGATACCAGCTTGTATCTCGCGAACCGCGGAGTTCAGTCGTGCTTCATCCTCCGAGATCTGCTTCCTACATTGCTGGGCGAGAGCTGCTTTTTTGCTTGAAATGCGCTCATTGAAGTCGGTGTGAGCCTGTTGAGCATGCCCGTGGAGGCGTTCGCACTCATCCAGTTGAGCGTGGGCAAGCTTGAGAGCTTGGGCAAAAGCATGGCCCAGTTGTTCGTTCAGCCAATCGACATCTCTCTCCAAGCCCTGGGCAGTTGATTTGGCCTTCGTCAGGCTGGAGCGAGCCAGAGCGAGCTCTTCAGTCGCGGCTTTGATCGACTTGCGCAGTTCAAACTGCTCATGAACAGCACGTTCCAGCTGAGCCTCGAAAGCCTCTAGTGCTTGGTTCGCGTCTTCAAGTTTTTCGTGAAGCTTCGACTCGTCCGCCTCGTCAGTGGCCTCAACAAATTCCAGCTCCAGCGCGATCCCGTATAGGTTTTCAGACATCGCTGTCAGTTGCGGGTGGAGATCATTGCGGTATAGGAGTTTGGGGTTGATGACTTTAGCTATGTCTTCTGACCAACCTGGACGATTGGTTCGCAGAAACGCGAGGAGGCTATCCTGATCAGGGGTATGAGCTTGTCGGATGTCAGCAATCAGGCCTTTGTGTTTCTCGATGGAGTCTTTGATCGCTTTGATCGTCAGATCGTGACTGGCTGATCGGTCTTGAAGGTCGTCGACAGAGCGCTGCTGGTCACCGACTAATGTCTGCGAGGCTACGACGGCCTTGTTTGCATCCCTGATCTCGAGATTTTTGTTGTCGATCCTGGCTCGAATTGACGGGTCAACCTGTGGGTTTGCCACGAGCACTTGAGCACGTACCAGATCACCATGACGTTGTTGCGCCTCGCGTACCAAGCGCTGGAGTTCATCGGCAGATGAGTCCTCCACCACCTTCAGTGCATCTTTACAGGCGGCCTCGATCCTGGTCTGAGCCTCGCGAGCTTCTTCCCTGAGGTTGTTGGCTTTCTGGATGGCTACAGCGTGAAATTCGTTATGAAGCCGGTTCTCCTCATTGATCTGCTGCTCATACTTCGCCTTGACCTCCTGAGCAGCCCCTAGAGCCATATTCAGCTTGTTGCCAACGCTTCGGAGTTCGTCTTCATAAACGGCTTTCTGGGCTGTGCGAGCGCGCTTCTCCTCGACACCCTTCCTTTCGTAGTCCTGCCTGGCGACCTCAATTTCCTTGAGATTACGATCACATGAATCGATCTCAAACTGCGCACTATGGATGGCCTGGGTCAATGCCAAAGCGCGCTCGTCGTGGGCGGCGGTCTCGTCGTCGAGGTAAGTTTGCTTTAGCAATTGCTCGCTTTCGCGCTGAGCTTTTGTGAACTGAAGGTGGTCTTGAAGGAAGATGAATTTTTCCTTCACCTCTCGAATGGCATCCTCAGCAGATTCCAGCTCAGATCGCTGCGCCCGAGCGGTTTCGACCAGCGGGGTAATGTTCTTGATGCTTTGGTAGGCGTTGTAGTCTCGCGGCCAGTTTTCTACACGCTTGCGCTCTGTTTGGATGCCGGCGGAAGGTTTGCCTTCGAAAACCCAGTCGGCAACCACCTGCTGGAGATCATCAAAATTGGCCTTTCGAGAGAACATACCTTTGGTGAGCTTCTCAAGATGCCGCAAAGGACGGTTGTAGGTAGTGAATCCGTACATGTCCGACATCCCAAGCAGATAGCGCCTGTGCTTAGGGTCTACGTGCGGCGGCTGCCATCCCTGGATGATGGCCCTGTAGTCAATGTACGTATCTACCAGTCTGTCAGCATGGGGGATTTTCAGGTAGATCAGGCGCTGGCGGAACTCCTTATTGAGTACAAACTGGCCGTCATCGGTGACGAACAGGTCACGTCGGAAATGGCTGTTCACGAACCTAAAACGGATCTTGTCGGCGGTAGAGTTGCTGAGCACGACCACGAGCCGGCGGGTACCATCGGGACGTTTATACTCATACACGAGGTAGGAAGTCTGGTTCGGTAGGTAGTAGTCGATGAACGAATCCTTACCTTGCGAAACCACGTCGCGGGGTTCAACGCCGGCGAAGAGCAGCGCCAAAGAGAGGAGGGAGGTCTTGCCTCGGCCGTTGCGCCCGGTCAGCGCCATGCCACCATCAATACCCATCGTCTGAACTCGCCCGCGGGAAAGTGAATCGATGAGATGGATGTTCATCAGTCGGAAGAGCGCCTCCGGCGCGCTCTGCGGCGTTTCAATTTGCTCCCGGGCCGGCAGTGGCGGCTCCTCGGCCATTACGTCCTCTGGTACCAGAAGGTCGAGATCAGCGTTATGTGTTTCAATATTCATCGCAACTCCTTTGCCGTCCCCAAGTCCTGCTAGCACCAGGCGAGTCCACACGAGTGGATGGTCGTTTGGATGGCGACCAGGTTAGGGAATGTATAAACGTGAACGAGCAGTGAATGGATCGCTCTATGTGTAGGGAAGCGGTGCCCACTGGCGAGCTCATTGAGGGTTTCAAGGCGCTTTGGAGGGCTTCGCGGCGCCTGCCTTAGTAGCGGCCTTTGCTTTTTTCGTCCTGGTTGACGCACCTGACGTAGGTGAAATTTTCTCGATCAGCTCTTTGCCGATCTTCATACCCGTGCGTCGCAGTCGATCACAGGCTGCCATGAAGCTAACTTTGCTGAAGAACGGGATTCCCAAAGAGCCGCCTTTATAGGGTGGCCGCATGATTCCGTATACTACGGTGTAGTCACTACGATTGAAGTCAGATTTTCGCCCGTCCGGGAGTGACTTCAAAAATGCGCTTCCTCCCTTGGTCTTCGAGACGGTGTCCTTCAGCTTCGTGCGGAATTTGCTATCTGCCACGAAGGCCTCAGCACTGACCACACCTTGCATCCACAGGTGGCTGATGGGCCCTGATGAACCGCCATCCTTCAAATGGATGAAAATCTTGTCGTTTGAGTAGAAGTCACAAGGCTCAAGGTTGCCCGCAGTGACGCCCTCGGGATTGATTTTGGTACGGTCTAGCTTGATCAAGTCGGTACGCTTAGCAGTGATGTCCGCAATCAGCTCTTCTTCGTTCAGACATGAGGTTCGACCGATGATGCCGAAATCCGGAATACTATCGAAATGTTTTTCGACCAGATCTTTGAAGATTGCGGAAATTTCGTACCATTTTCCTGCAAATAGCACGTAGTGCGTCCGCGTCGGCTTGGTTAGCGTGCACTCCCAGTTCAGGCAGTCATAAACCTTCCAGCCAATCGGTTCGCCAGACTTTTGGCTCACGGAACGAACCCGGTGCGAGGACTTCATGACCTCCATCGTTTGAGTGCAGGTCAGCCGATTTAGCTCGTCCACGTAATCGGTGATGGATAGCTTGGTGAACTCGCACTTGCGGCTACCAAAACCGGTGTACCCCAGTTCTGCGCCCTCTTGGTAATCAAGGATCTCTGGAGGGGACATGTGCAATAGGCTGTTGGCGCCTCCGCGGATCGCACGAATCTCGCTATAGAGCTGCCGATCCAAGATCTTCAACCGCTCAGAACTGGTCTCCTCCCTGACGTTGTCAAACCAGGCGTAATCGCGTTTGTAGGCGATTGACTTATAAGCCTTCAGAATTTCCGCGCACTTGTCGTGAAACTCGGACGGAGCCAGCGGGGCGTCTAGGCTTAGCGCGTCTTTGCCGGCAACAAACTTGGCAAATCCATCGTCACTGGGCTGACCGCCCGCCACCCTGGCCAGGTCTCGTAGTGTGTCCATACCAAACTGGCTGAAATCCGAGAGTTTGCTGGCTTGTATCCGCTTCTGAAATGTCACCGCGTCTGGAGTTGCGAGATCGAGGCTAAGCAAGCTACCTCGCGGCACAGTGTTGAGCGCCACCTTCAGTCCAAATTGGTGAACGAAGGCATCTTCCTCGAGCGCGAGGTGGGCATAGCCAAAACAAAAGGCCATCCAGCGGTTTTGTACGTACAAAAAGAGGATGGCTGCAGAACCGCTGGAGTGCAGGCGTCCGAGAGGATCTGATATGTGGGGCTCGAGCAGGGCCAGCCATTCAGGAGTTCGGTCATACACCTGGCCGTAGTAGAGGATGCCTTCTCCGCCACCCTTCCAGTCTTGGCCCTTCAACTCCTTAGCGCCGCTTGGCCCATATTTCGGGCTGAGGCCATCCTCTGGATCTAGGTTCGGCTTCAGTAGCCGCACCGTGATTGAGTTGACGCCAATCCTGCTCATTACCACTCCTTAGCAAATGACCAATTCAGACACATTTGGATCCGATTCTTGCTTATAGTGATGTCAAATTGCAATGAGTGCCGATGTTCTGGTGGCCAGACCGCAGTGACTAGGAACTGTACGAAAAGAAATGTCGCAAACACCGCCGGCAGCGGGCCAATGTGAGCATTCCTGCATAACTTGTTGCGAGCTTGCAGTAGCGAGTCGCCAGGCGGCGGTGCTCCTTCAGCCAGCCAAACAAGCGCTCGATGACATTCCGCTCACGGTACTTGGGCTTGTCGAAAAGGGCGTGGGATAAGGCTAAAGTGTTATGCATCTACTGGTGGTGATGACACCGTGTCACAACAAGCTGTCCCTAGGCACTTAGTCTAGGACCTGGATACAGTAGACAGGTAAAGGGCAGTAAGGTGACCTGGTGTGGGCAGCTATTATCTGAGCGGGATAGCGAAGGCGCTGGTGGAGGATGTGGCGCATTCGATTTCTGTTTGTAAGCATTCGGCAAAGTCACCTTCCGAACTCCAGCATTAAGGGCGATGGTACCCGCGTATTTAGTGAACACCATGGCCTTCGGCGGTGGAGTCGGAAAGGTGTGGTCGCCGGCCCCTTACAGTTGACCTTAGACTGGGGGCATCCTTTTCAAACCATCCAAAGCATGCCCTCAGACCCAACGATACCTAAAGACTCTCAGGGTCGCCGCTGAACATCCCGCCTGGTCCGACGGGGTGCTGAATCATGGTGACGTCCATGTGTCGCTGTTTCCTCACGTTGAATAATCAAAGACCTGTAGCAGGCCACTTTCTACTGGGGGGAGTACTACTCGACGACATTGTCTGGGCCAGTGCTTCCCAAGAAGTTTCGTCCGTACGGGACGATCTGTCGAGCCTTGGTTCAACCTTTGCGCGCCACCCACACCGCTTGAATCGCATCTCGCATCTCTTCTGACGCGTTGAAAACCGTTTGACGGAAGCGATTGCTGGCTCCGGTTGAGGCATTGATCTCATATGCTTTGGGTGCTCGGGAGGACCAGGTATCGGGAGAAGGTAGAGCCCACTCAAATTGAAGTGGGACGAAGAATTTCTCGTCCGCATCCCCGCTGTAATCGGTGATCTGCACCCCCCCGGTTGCCTTACCTTTGGCGATCACCCCTACGCCGGTGTGGTAAAGGAATACAGTGGACCCTTTGCTAATGCGTCGAACCGCATTTTTGCGGTCGTAGTAGGCGGCCGCCTTACCTTTCTTTCCATCGCCAAGCATGTCACGCCAGGCGTCGTCCATGTAGGTGCGGTTGGTGTTGACGATGAAGATGCCCGGGTTGACCTCCATCAACAGGTCTAGCTCGGGGTTGTAGGTGTCGAACTGGATGAATGGGTTGCCCGCCACCTGATACAGCTTGTACGTCAGGCTGTCGATGTGGACACCCTTTTTCGACCAATACTGAATCGCCTCCAGAGTGTCACGGTCGACACCATTCGTGACGACGACGAATCGCTGGTCTTGATTGAACTCTTGCTCCTTGAGAGGAGCCTCAAGCCCAAAATACTCTTGATGACGCGTACTCAGGGCACCCTCTAGGCGCTGTTGGCTCTGGACCATCGCTTCCAGTTGTACATAGGTATAGCGCCCGAATTTTTGCCCGTAGCGCATGACTTGAAGCAAGTTCTCGGCACTGGATTGCCACCGCTTCAGCTCGAATATAAAAAGGGTGCCCTTGCGGTCGAGGGCCAGAATATCAGCCTCTTCTTGGAACTGTCGTTCCTGGGCTAGCAGCATAAGCTGCTCTTCTGGGATCAACTCCACGAGGTGTGACGCCAGAAACTCCTCGATGTACTTCTCGCTGATGCCTAATGCATCGGGGCGTTCTATCGGTACGCGACGACTGCTAGCGAGAGCCGGTATGGTCAACTCGTAAAGCATTTGTGCTCTTCCTTAGCTCCGCGATCAGCGGGCGCAATGATGGCGATTCAGAATTATTTTGCAGTTTGCCTTCTGTTACGAAGAGTGGAAAGCCGGCTGTACCATCTATGGCGCTAGGGCAATGTCCGCCTCAAGCCTGCTTAGCTCACGATTGCAGGTCTTTGAATAACCAGGCCTTGAACTGCTCCACTGCGGCCTGCCGTCGTTGTCTCCGCGGAAGAACGACGTGATGCCCAACATAGCGCACCGATTCACTGCCACCTTTTAGCGGGGCAAAAAATTTGCCAGCAATCAGTTCTTGGCCTGCACTGCCAGGATGTAGATTTTTTTGACGATGACCAAGTCAGCGACTTCTTCACCATCGGTGAACCTCGGCGGTTTCAAGAGGGGATGGACGTGTCCTGCGTCCGCAGGAAGTCGAAGAGCTGCAGGCTCAACGGGGCGTGTAGTAGATGGCGTCCAGAAGCGCTGCGCGTCCCAACCAGATTTCGGCGTCAGCCGCATTGCTCGGCTGCGGATGTCTCCACCACGGATCACCGTGCATCGGCTCAATGATGCGCTGCCAGTAGTTCTCCAGGTTCGTTGTGCTCGGGCTGACACCGAAGTTTTCGCACAAGTCCTTCCGGTTGGCCGAATCAATGCACACGAATGCGTCAGGCCGCTTCATCGCCAAGAGCCTAGTCGCGGTCGGTAGTCCGCCGACTCGCCCGTCCTGATCGAAGGCTGCTCTGAACACTTTGCAGTAGCGGTCGTAGTCGCCCTGCGTAATCGCGCACATCAACGGGATGAAATCGAGGGCGTGGGAGAGACCTGTGGGCGCTTCGATGACCAGGTTCGCGAACGTCCCACTTGCGCCCATGCTCCCGAAAAGCCCGTAGTCCACGCCTAGCTGCTGAGACTTCTTGCGCCCGAGAGTGCCGGCGACCAGCTTGCGGTCGTCCTCGTTCCACTTCGCGTAGGGTATGCCAGTCACGAAAAGGGCGCGAGCCTTTGTCAGAACGCCCAAGCGCTCCTTAAACAGGTGCGCAGACGGGTGTGATGAGCTTCGGACCTGCACGAGGTAGTCCGCCCAGCTCATATCATGTGGCGCGCGCTTGGTATTCAGCTTAGAAGGTGGCCGAACGTCAGCGAACTTGATCAGTTCCTGTCGCGCAGCCGTCTTAGCTGCGTACTGGTGACGGTACCGAAAGAGGAACTCGTGAGAGATGTCCTCCGCCCCCTTCCACGCTTCTGCGACGAAGAGACTGAGCTCTACCAGCGCTGCATCGTCGAGCGAGCCATCAAGCAGCACGCTCGCCTCGACGTTTCGGATCATCGCCGCCTTCGTGAGATTTGGGCTCCCGACCACGCAGCGTATGCGTTGCCCGTTACGAAACAGGTAGACCTTCGGGTGGAACAGGTCGCCCGTAGGAGGAACGACGGCTGCGGCCGCTAGCGCTGCCGCCCGCTCAAGCACCTCGGGCTGCGTCTGGAACATATGAGTGCCGACAACGAAGTGCTCGAACTTCGAGCTGTCTTTCATCGCTGCCTCGAAGACCGCGTTCTCGGTCGCCCAGGCTACTGCCCATTGCATCGACTCGCAGTTCTCAACCAGTGCTATGAGTGTCGATTGCGTCTGCGAAGCCGACAGGAACTTCACATCCATCTCTGCTTTTCCTCGTATTTCTATTTAACTAAGTCCGGTGGGCTTCTAGGAGCGTCAGGAGAGGCGGACTGCTCGTGCAGCGACCGGCATGTAGAGCCATCGCTCGCTCACGGGCTTGCCGGTCGCGTTGAGAAGGGCATGACCATAGGACTCGAGCTGCGGGCCGTGCTCAGCCACCAGGTCCTCGTCTCTGGCTGAGCCACCGGGGTTCGACTTGTGGTCCATGAGAATCCAACTATCTGGCAGTTCAACCAGCAAGTCGATGCGGCCCCGGATACGAGTGCCGTTAGGGCCATTGGCTTCGATGGGCACTTCGACGTAAACGGGACAGGCAGGCCAGCGCTTGGCTACCCAAGCTTGGAACGCTCTGGCCTGGGCGCAAACGGCTTCCTTATCCACAGAATGAGCCACGGCCCAGGTCATCATGATTCGTTCGACGTCAGGGGCTGAAATCCTGCCAAGCACGCCGGCGCGAGCGATGCACAGGTGGAGCGCCGTGCCCAGCGATGCCATGTCGGGCTTGCCCGCCAAGCTTAGCCGGACTCCTACTGCGTCAGTCTCGACTACCTTGAACGTGCCGCCCGAGGCAGAGCTCGGTCGATGCCACAACGGCTCGGCCTGCACGCGCGGACGAGCTGTGAACCAGCGGCAGGCCTCGGAGGCTTTGGCAGGTGGCTCGGTTGAGCAGTCATCCTTGTTCCACGACCTCGATAATCTGAAGAGCTGCTGGCCGTCGGATATCGCTATGGTTCCTGAGTCGCCGAACAACAGGTCGGCTGCGCCTTGAATTTCGCCGACCCAGGCGCGCCCCGCCCCTGACTTGCGAACGAACGACACTGCGACGTTCATATCACGCGCGCGGGTCAGGCCCACATAGAGAAGGCGCTTGTTCTCCGCCAGGGCTTCTGCCTGCATGGCTTGACCAGTGGCGCTGGCTTCGGCGTTGAGGGCGGCTTGGGGCTGGGACCGCTTGCCCCAGGTCTTCAGCCAGCAGTGTACGAAGCGGTTGGCGAGCGGCTGCTGCGGATCGAAGCCCCCAACTGTCCTCGCGCGCACTCCCCAAAGTGAACTGCGTGCTGTCGCATCGAGGCTTGTCAGCACGACGATTGGCCACTCCAGCCCCTTGGCCCCGTGATAGGTGAGGACTGAGACCGAGTTGTCTTCTGAAATGGCCCGGTTATCGTCCTCTGCGCTGGCGAGTTCGTCCAGCCAACGAAGCATGCCGCTGACGGTCGCCGGTCGCTTCGCGGCGACACACTCGTCCTCGAAAGTCTTTCCGAGCTCGACCAGTGCCTCGACATTGGACAGCCTATTGCGGCTCTCGTGAGGGGAGGTGGACCATTGGCCGACCAGCCGCACTACTTGGGACTCGGCAGCAGCAAGTCGCAGTACTTCCTGTGGCGTCAAAGCCATTAGCGTTGGACGCAGCTCTTCCAATCGGGCCAGTAGCGGATGGGCGCTGTCACCCTTCGTCAGCCACTCGTGTGACCTCACCCCATCGGTGGCTAGGTATTGCAGCCTGTCTGCAAGCCAGGTCTCGATCGGAGTGCCATCGGCCAGGGTTAGAACCAGCGCCGTGGCGACGGTGTCGGTTGGGTCGTTCATGCGCCTCAGACAGGCCATGACATAGATGGCTTCGGCAGTCCCCAACAAGCCGGAACGTGGGCTGGCTGACGGGATGCCCCAGCGCGTGAGCGACGTGACGGCAAATTCGACCTGGTCGTTGTAGCGACACAGCACTCCGACATCGCCGGCCTGAATCGGACGGAGCTCCTTGGTGTCCTTGTCTTCGACCTTAACCCCGGACTCGAGCAGCTCGCGGATGGCCTGGCCAAGGCCTAGGTAGTCCGAGTCGTTTCGGCTGCTCTCGAAGTTCCAGTTCAACAGCGCGGGCTGGTCCGGGATGTCCTTCCGCAGAGGCTGCAACCGAACCTGCTCAGGCGTCAGGTCGGGCTCGAACGCAGAGTTGAATACACTATTAGTGAGCAAGACCTGGCTTTCGGTGGAGCGCCTGGAGGTGTCCAGAGCCTTCCCTATGACTCCGCCCCAGCCCTTGATGGCGCTGAGAACGCCGGAAATGAGGCTTGAGTCAGTTCCGCGGAAGCCGTAGATAGCCTGCTTGGGGTCGCCGACCCACACCGACTTCTTAGCCAGTTTGGCCAGCTCGACGAAAAGCGCCAGTTGGAGCGGGCTGGTGTCCTGGAACTCATCGACCATGATGAGATCCAGTTCTGCTGCCAACACTTCACGGACGGCTGGCTTTGTCCTTAATGCACGTAGCAGCAACACCTCTTGGTCGCTGAAGTCGACTGCACCCAGCGCCTTCTTGGCCTGCTCGTAGGCGTCGAGAACGTCGGCGGCCAGCTTGAACACCTTGTCAAGGTACCGACGGACCTCGGCATGAAAGGCCGGGTGAGACTCGTGGGCCTGAGCTGCGGACTTGACTGGTGCCACGATATCCCTGACCTTAGCGCCGGCGTCAAAACCTGCTGCGCCGATCCAGTCGGGCCAGCACCAGCGTCCTTCACGGAAGAGGCGATCCAGTTTTTGCAGCCCGTCGAGGCCTTTTAAGAGGTTGTCTGCAACTTTGGCGCCGACAGCCTGCTGCTGTTCTACGTAGGCGGTTACCTCCTGGTGCGCCTTGGCCAGCGCGGTGGCCAATGCCATGGTCGGGTCCAGCCCCGCAATTGGAACAGGCCAGTTCGCGAGCATAGCGTCCGCGTTCTGAGTACCCATCACGCGAAGCGCCCCTGGCTCAATGTCGTTATCGAGCGCGGCCTTGACGACAGCCTCAACAGTCTTGGACCAGTCGGCCTGTTCGATGCCGAACCGCTCTGTGAGCCAAACTAGTTCCGCTTGTGCGTCGGCATCCATCGACTCGGCCAGCGTGGCTTTGAGCAGTCTCTTGGATTGACCTTCACCCAGGACAGTCTGGTCGGGAGACAGGCCCAACTCGAAGCAGAACCGCTTGAGCATCTGACCGCAGACACTGTTGACGGTGCCCAAGCGGGCTTGGCCTATGGCGGTGGCGAGGTCGATACGGCCCTTTTCAAGAAGCCAGGAGCGGGCGCGTTCGCGCAGCTCGGTAGCGGCCTTCACCGTGAAGGTCGTGGCCAAGATGGCGTGAGGCCGCGCCGTGCCAGATTCGAGGGCTTGTGCGAGAGTTTCGGTCAGCTTGTAGGTCTTGCCACTGCCGGCACCTGCGCTGATGAATTCGATGTTGTTCATCACTTCCAGCCTCCCAGCAAGATAAGGTGGTCTCGGTCCCATTTGCTTGGACCGTTGACCGGAAGGGTTCCCTCAGGGCCCTGGTACTCGTCGTTCGGATCTTCCGGAACGACTTCGATGGTCCCGGCGTCCAGCTGCTGCTTGCGCCACTTCCAGGTAGAGCGCGCGCGGTCCAGTAGATTGGAGACGGTTACGCCGTCCGGCGGTCTTCTGACTTGCGCTTTTGGGAAGATGTCGGCAGCGGTGATGTACAGCCCGCCACTTTCCAGGATGAAATAGCCAAGCGCGGCGGGTGCGATACCGCTTGTTTGCTCTATGAGGCTGGAGTAGAGCGCCAACTGTAGGTGCTCGCCAGAGCGAAGCAGCCCGGCGTAGTAGGTATCGCCTCTCCACTTTGTGTCCACGGCGACAGTTCGCTTGTCACCAAGCGTGACCAAGAGGTCAATTTTGCCGATCAGCGGGACTGCTCCCAAGGTTCCTCTGAACTCCACCTCCGTCTGAACCTGAACGGCACCAGCGAGCCTGAGGTGATCGAGGAGACTGCAGATGGCTAGTTCGCAAACCTTCCGGAAGTGCTGCTGCGTTACCCCTGCACCCTGCATGAGTAGTACAGCGCCTTCAGTCAGCAAGAGCGAGTCTGCTTCGGCGCGGAACCACGCAACGGCATCGGAGTTTGACAAACTCAAGGCATCGTTGTGCGCGAAGAGTTTCTCGAGCACCCGATGAGCGAGGATACCCAGCAGGCGGTTGTCCTCATCCACCGCCAGGACGGAGGTCGGATCCAGCTTCGCCACTCGTTTCAGAACGAATAGGGCTGCGTCATTGAAGAGTTCGTTGAGCGTAGTGAACGACTGTAAAGCGTCGCCGAGCTGCACGGGATGAGGGAGTTGGATGTGTCGTGGAGTAGCGGGCAGCGACTGAGGTGCAAGCACCTCGGCGGTTACCCCGAGAAGTGTGGAGTCGAGTGCAGTGTCCAGGTCAAGCGAAGCGGACTCGATATCCGGTACGAGCTTCTTAAGAAGCTGGCGAATCGGATGTACTTCTGTACCGGGGGGAGGGCAGACGATGATGAATCTTTTTCTCGCAGCAAGTAGTGGCCGCAGCCACTTCAGTGCTAACGATACAAGCTCACGCGCTGGGTCTCGCAACTGCACACCTAATTGAGTAAGAGCGTTCACCTCGGCAGTAGACCAAGGCAGAGGCGAGGGCAGGGCAGGCGTAGATGGCATCCACCAGATCACCTCATCAGCTGCTTCGATGCATGCGGCTGCCGTGCTGGTCGAGCGCATGCAACCTACATGGGAAACCGCAGCGGGGTTGGTTGCCCCGGTGGGCGTGGCGTGGGCGACCAACTGCTCGACTTGCCGAGGCAGCACCGTGGCCAACCCTTGCCGAGCCAGCTCGATCAATGCTTCATGGACTGCCGCACATTGGCTATGCGCCGCCGTAAAGCTCGCCGCATCAGCGGATTCACCTGAGAGGCGAAGCCGCATAGCCTCCTTCATCCGGGCGACGCGAGCAATCAGTGCATCGACCGGCACTCCATCGGTGCGTGACCAGCGCTCTGACTCCAGCCAGAAGGTAATTTCATCTGCTATTTCCTGGGCATCGTTACCCGCTGCGATCTTGGCCTTAGCCGCCGTCCAGGCTTCGCTCCCAATTCCAGGCTGCTTGGCGACAGCACGAGCGAGCCTGCCTCTCGCAGGACGACTGAATGGGCCAACTGGGTGCGTCAGGAAATCCAGCAGTCGGTTCATGTCTATTGGTTCCCAGCACATTTCCAAGGCAAGGATTAGTGCCTGTAGGGCTGGGCGGAGCTGACTAGGGCGTTCGAACCCGCAGTTGACCCCGCCGGTCGCGGACAGCGACACATCTAGCGAGTCGCCGGCCTCCTCAGCCAGGATCAGCCGGTCGCCGGGCTGGTGCGAGTGTTGTGCGCTCAGCCAGTGTTCGGCGGTCGTGGCCGCGAGAGCGTGCACTAGCAAGACACTTCCGTCAGTCTGCACGGTCAGATTGCCCGCGGAGCCTCCAGCCAGAACGGTTAGGGCTTGCTCTTGCAACGCACGGAGTTGGCCTTCTCCCTGTGGCTCGGGAAGTCGGACTTCGACCGCTGGCAGGCGCTCGAGCACCTGCCGCCAGAGAAGCGGGAAGTCCTCGGGAGGGTCAACCAGGTGAACTGACTTGATGGGGCCGGGGCCGGACGCACTCAGAGCCTGTATCACCAGGTGCAAGCGCTCGGCCTCTCCGGGCGGCAGCGTTTCGAGAGCTGCCTTTTCAATGGCGGCAAGCTCCTGGATTCGCGAAGTATGCTCTGGATTCGCGCTGCCGTCCCAACCGCCAAGCCGCCACTCGTCACGCCAGGCCAGGAGGCGCGCAGCCGTACCAATACTGTCGGCCTTCAGGGACTCACTGTAGAAGCGCGAGTTGTTGTCATGGACGCGCAGCAGGCCAGAGTAGATGGTCACGCGTCTGGCCTTGGACGCTTCTGGCGCGCTTAGACCAAGGTAGGTCTCCAGCAGGGACAGGAATCCGAGGCGGCCCACTATCGGGGTGTTGAAGAAGTTCGTCGGGGACGGACCCTGACGGGTATCCAAGAAAAGGCCAAAAGTGATGTGCATGCTAAGGCTGACTTCCTTGACGACAATCCAATGCAGGCGTCCTATTGCATCTTGTTCCCCTGCTCCTAGTCGACAAGACTAACCGAAAGCAACCATTCACGTACGACGGAAAATTGCTGAGAGCGGCTGTCAGACCACGACTGCCTGTGTGTCAGATATCGCAGCAAGGCAAACAAGGAACTGCGCCTACTGAATTTTTGCTCTTTACCGTTAGCAGCCTTTGTCCAACTAGAGGTCTGGTAAAGCCTGCTGGCCCCCTGGAGTGAGCAGCCGACTTTTGGCAGCGTTTTGAAAAGCGTCGGAGTAATACCTGAATTCAGCTTGGCGACTTACACTTGAGATATTAATTGCACAGGAGGTATCACTCGGTTGCTCACGCACTTGGGCAGAGGAGAGCATCTCATCGGCCTACCTTCACACCGCGGTGTGTGGGAACAACAACGGGTGACTTTTCTAGAAGGGAACTGTTGGACTTCAGGCTGGGGGCATCCTTTTCAAACCATCCAAAGCATGCCCTCAAATGTGCCCCCAACGTAGCAATCCACTGGAAGTGAATGGCGCTCCATGGTTTGTGGAACGGCAGAAATGATCAGCCAAACAGCCTGCTCGACAACGCCTAAAGACTCTCAGGGTCGCCAAAAAACATCTGAATCCGCGACCTCAACCACCGCTCCCCCGGATCATTGTCCTGCGACCCCCGCCACGCCATATGCAGCTCAAACGAGCGCACCGGCAACGGCGGGTCCTCGGCACGCAAACCACCCGCCGAGGTCAGC
>Ga0308161_1001112_pt1 | contig 34646 bp, 22 predicted proteins | sample PhyFR2_FD_201034 | JGI IMG/M metagenome (GOLD analysis project Ga0308161, IMG submission 201034) | Phyllosphere microbial communities from UC Gill Tract Community Farm, Albany, California, United States - DLSLF.R2 | ecosystem: Host-associated > Plants > Phyllosphere > Unclassified | place: USA...
CCAGCAGCGGTGGTGCCTGGGCTGCTGGCCCGGCCGCCGATGCGTCAGTTGCCAGCTCGGCCTCGACCAGTCCCGAATCGATTAGACCTTATCGAATTCACGTCGATGAAGCGCAATTGACCGATCTGAAAAAGCGCATTGCGGCGACCCGCTGGCCGGACAAAGAAACCGTCCATGACGTGTCCCAAGGCGTGCAGTTGGCCCAGGTCCAGGCGCTGGTGAAGTATTGGGGCAGCGGCTATGACTGGCGCAAGGCTGAAGCGAAGCTCAATGCGCTGCCTGAATTCATCACGACTATCGACGGCGTGGATGTTCGCTCGCCAAACTCCAACGCGATGCCGCTGCTTCTGACACACGGATGGCCTGGCTCACAGTTTGAGTTCCTGAAGACGATCGGCCCGCTGACGGATCCCGTTGCTTACGGCGGTAAGGTTGAAGATTCGTTCGACGTGATCATTCCATCGATTCCGGGACACGGTTTTTCCGGTAAGCCAACTGAATTGGGCTGGGGGCCGGATCGAGTCGCGAAGGCTTGGGATGTGCTCATCAAGCGTCTGGGTTATACCCACTATGTTTCCCAGGGCGGAGATCACGGTTCGGTCATATCGGATGCATTGGGCCGCCTGAATCCGCCGGGGCTGTTGGGCATTCACTTGAACATGCCGGCCACCATCCCGCCCGAATTGGTCAAGCCGATCAATAGTGGTGACCCGGCCCCTGACGGGCTCACTGAGCCTGAACGCAAGGCGTTTGATTCCTTGAGCACCTTCTTCGGCCGCAATGCAGCATACGGCGCGATGATGGTGACGCGCCCGCAGACTATCGGTTACCTGCTGGCCGATTCGCCTACCGGAACTGCGGCGTGGATGTACGAAAAAATCGCCGCGTGGACGGACAGTGATGGTCAGCCTGAACGGGTATTGACCCGTGACGAGATGCTGGACGATATCAGCCTGTACTGGCTGACGAACGCAGGCGCATCGTCATCGCGTTTCTACTGGGAAAACAACAACAACAATTTCAGCGCTGCCGCGCAGAACACCGCAAGCATCAAGGTGCCGGTGGCGATCACGGTCTTCCCGCACGAGATCTATCAGGCGCCAAAAAGCTGGGCGCAACGCGCTTACCCATCACTTTCCTACTACAACCAGGTTAACAAGGGCGGCCACTTCGCTTCCTGGGAGCAACCTCAATTGTTCAGCGAAGAGTTGCGGGAGGCCTTCCGGCCGCTGCGCGCCAAGCTGAGCGCAACGAAGACAGCCCAGTAGCTCACACGCAATCCAGCCAACACACCGGGCCGCTATTCGGCGGCTCGCTACGGAGAAACACCATGGAGATGACCTTGCTGAACAATCAAAATAAATCCAGCCGCCTGCGGGGTCTTGCCCCATCGCTGTTGGCAGCAGCGGTGCTGCAATTCGCGGCGGTGGCTGTCGGTTTTTCCCAAGCCAGCGCGGCTGATGTGCCCGCGTCCACCATTGGGGCTATCACCCCGGGAGCTCACACCTTTCTCGGTGCTCTTAAGCATGTGAAAGCGGGGCTGCTGGACGTTTCTTACGCGGAACTCGGCCCAGCCGATGGCCCTGTGGTCGTTTTGTTGCACGGCTGGCCCTACGATATCAACGCATACGCTGATGTCGCTCCTGCTTTGGCGGACAAGGGATATCGAGTGTTGATCCCTTCTGCGCGTGGTTATGGCGATACGCATTTTCTCTCGGCCAAGACAGTTCGCAATGGTCAACCTGCTGCGCTGGCGACCGACCTGATCGACTTCATGGACGCGCTGAAGATCAAGACGGCGGTGCTGGGTGGGTTTGACTGGGGCGCCCGCACGGCAGATATCGTTGCCGCACTGTGGCCGGAAAGAGTGAAAGCCCTGGTCGCTGTGAGCGGTTACCTGATAGGCAGCCAAGAGGCGGGCAAGGCGCCATTGCCGCCAGCCGCTGAACTGCAGTGGTGGTACCAGTTCTACTTCGCGACCGAGCGCGGGCGCCTGGGCTATGAGAAAAACACCCATGACTTCGCCAAACTCATCTGGAAGCTGGCATCGCCACAGTGGAATTTCGACGACGCCACTTATGAGCGCAGCGCGGCGTCCTTGCAAAACCCTGATCACGTGGCGGTGTCGATTTTCAACTATCGCTGGCGCCTGGGGTTGGTCAAGGGCGAGGCCAGATACGACGCGCTGGAGAAGAAACTCGCGGCATTTCCATCCATCAGCGTGCCCACCATCACCCTGGAAGGTGATGCGAACGGCGCACCGCACCCACCTGCCGAAGCGTACGCCAAGCGCTTCACTGGCAAGTATGAGTACCGATTGATCACCGGTGGTGTAGGCCACAACTTGCCGCAGGAAGCGCCGAAAGCCTTCGCCCAGGCGGTGATCGACGCCGATCCTCTTTGAAAACCGGCTGAGAGGAGGGCGATGATGAAGCTGAAATTTCTGGCCGCGATGTCGGCTGCCATTGCAATCGCAGCGTTGACCGCTACCGGTGTCGCCTCGGGCGACGCCAGTAAGGGCGACGCCTCACCGATCTATGGCGTGAAATTGCCTGAAAACTACCGCCTATGGCCGCTGATTGCGCCTGCGCAGGAAGCGGCTCCCCTGAACGAACTGCGAGCCGTGCTGGGCAATGACTTGGCCATCAAGGCTTATCAGGATTCAACGCTGCCATTCCCTGATGGCACGGTGCTGGTAAAGCTGGCCTGGAAACATGTGCAGTCCCCGGAATTCGAGCCGGCGTCCATCCCGGGGCCGGCCACGACCGTGCAGGTGATGGTCAAGGACTCGAAAAAATATGCAGCAACCGGTGGTTGGGGATTCGGGCGGTTTATCAACGGTAAACCGGCCGATGAAGCCCAACACGCAACCTGCTTCGCCTGTCACCAGGCGCGAGTGCGCAATCACGACTTTGTCTTCACGCGCTTCGCTCCCTGATTTCCCGTCAAACCCGGAGTCAACAATGAAAAAAGTATTAACCGCACTGGCCGTCGCCGTCAGCCTGAGCATGGCGACACACGCCTGGTCGCAAACTGAAAAACCCACGATTGTGCTCGTACATGGCGCCTTTGCCGATGCGTCGAGCTGGAATGGCGTGGTGACGATTCTCGAGAAGGACGGTTACCCGGTGGTTGCCGCTGCCAACCCATTGCGCGGTGTAAAGAGCGATGGTTCGGCAATCTCGGCATTGCTGACGAGCATTCATTCGCCGGTGGTGTTGGTCGGCCATTCCTATGGCGGCAACGTTATCAGTGATGCGGCCAACGATCATGCAAACGTCAAAGCCCTGGTTTACGTCAGTGCGTTTGCACCTGAGGCCGGGGAAACCGTCGCCGGGCTGGCCGGCAAATTCCCGGGCAGCACGCTGGGCCCAACGCTGGCTGCGCCTGTACCGCTGGCCGATGGGGGCAAGGACTTGTACATCCAGCAGGACAAGTTTCACGACCAGTTCGCCGCTGACGTCCCCGCGAAAGAGGCGGCATTGATGGCAGCCACCCAACGCCCGGTAACGGAAGCGGCGCTCAACGAAGCGTCCGGCAGCCCTGCCTGGAAGCATATTCCGTCCTGGTACATCTACGGCGACAAGGACAAGAACATTCCCCCGCAAGCCATGGCATTCATGGCCAAGCGCGCCGCTGCCAAAGCCGTGGAAGTGGTCAAGGGCGCTTCACATGTGGTGATGGTTTCGAACCCGGAACCGGTTGCCCGCCTCATCGAAAAAGACGCTACGGCGAAATGACACGCCAAAGGCGAAGCGGCGTTTCCAGCACTCTACGCCGAGGCGAGTTTTGCACGTCGCACGGCGGGTTTCGTTTTGAAGTTGTGCAACGCTGAAACGCGGGAGAGGGGGATATTCGACGCGGCCAACGCCTGGGCATACCGGGCGTTGTGCTTATCGCGGGCAACCGGACCGTGCCCAACACCTGGCGACCCAGCTGCAGGCCGGCTCGGTGTTGATCAACAGAATTTCGCCAGAGCTGCTGGCGCCGTTCGGCGGGGTAAAGCAGTCCGGTGTCGGCCGGGAGTTTGGAGTCTTTGGGCTGCAAGCATTTCTTGAGGCCAAAAGCATCGTGTCAGATTAGCCTGGGGTGGGCGGGAGAGTGTGGTCGCGCAACCCAGGCCGCAGCAGAAAAAGCTAATGGCCCACAGCGCGTTGCCTGTGGGCCATGGATTTTCAAGGGTTACGCGGCTGGAGCTTTCGCCTCCTGCAGCAGTTGCTGAATCATCTTTTCCTGCGTCTCGTAGCGCCCTTCTCCGAAGTGGGTGAAACGCACTTGCCCTTTGGCGTCGATCAGGTAGTGCGCGGGCCAGTACTGGTTATCGAAGTTTCGCCAGATCGCGTAGTTGTTATCGATGGCTACCGGGTAAGTGATGCCGAGCTTTTTCACCTGATCCCTGACATTGCTGATGATGCGTTCAAAACCGTATTCCGGGGTGTGGACGCCGATTACCACCAAGCCATCCTTCTCGTACCTCTGCGCCCAGTCCTTCACGTACGGCAGGGTGTGCTGGCAATTGATGCAGTCGTAAGTCCAGAAATCGACGAGCACCACTTTACCTCTGAGCGATTCACTGGTCAGTGCGGGCGAATTGAGCCATTCCACCGCGCCGGACAGCGACGGCATCGGGCCTTGGGCGTTGTCGAGGGTGGGTTCAGCCTTGGCCTTGCTTACCAGGTACTCGACGACTTTGGGGACGCTTTGCAGCACACCTTTTTCCAGCACGCTGACGCCTTCGGACGACGCCCCGGCCAACAGCGTCTTGTCGGCACCGGTAGAAATCGTCAGCGCTGCGGCCAGGACCGCAAAACCGGTGGCGCGCCGCAGCCAACCTGTGACCGGAATCGAGGCCTTCAGGCGATTGACTAAACCGCGTCCGGCGAAAATCAGGGTACCCAACGACAGTGCACTGCCCAGGCCGTACGCCACCAGCAGCAGGCTGGTTTGCGCATTGGCGCCTTGCAGCATGGCGCCGGTAAGGATCACCCCGAGGATAGGCCCGGCGCACGGCGCCCAGAGCAGGCCCGTGGCGACGCCGATCATCAGCGAACCCAGCGGCCCGGACATTTTGCGCGTCTTGGGGTCAAGGCGATTGCCCAGTAACACGAACGGGCTGGCCAGCCAGCCACTGATTCGCGCCGAGATCAGCGACAAGGCAAACAGCGCCATCACCACCAGTGCCACATGACGCCCGGTGTTGTTGGCCTGAATCACCCATTCACTGCTGACCACGGCCAGGCTGGAAATCAGCGCGAAGGTCAGGACCATGCCACCAAGGGTAAGCAGGATCGATGAGCGTGTGCGGTCGATACCCGCGAACAGAAATGGCACGACCGGCAGGATACAAGGGCTGAGGACGGTCAATAAGCCGCCCAGGAATGCGATGAGGAACATAAGGGTCTCCTGATGAAATGTGGGCCGGGCTCAGTTATCGCTGTGGCACTCGGCAAATTTGCGGTAGTTCAGGATCTCGGTCTTGCCCTGCGAGTTCAGGTAGGTCAGCTGGGCATCGACAATGCCGCAGGCAGCCCCGGCATCCTGTGTCAATGCCACTACTTTCTGGATGTCCAGGTGCGTGCCGTAGGTGTAGGTCTGCGGCGTGACGTCGGCTTCGGCGCGGGCCGAGAAGGTGCAGATATTCAGGGCGGCAAACAGGCAAGTGGCATAGAGGGTATTGGTGTTCATGGTCGTTTCCTCAAGGCTTCAAGGGTTGGGTCGTTCAGTTGAGCCGAGGCGCTTGGGTTGGCCTCGATGTGGCTCATTAGAAGCCCGCGAGGTATCTCGCCTGTGTCAAAAACAGGCGCAGATAAATCGGTTCGTATCAGGACCCCGTCCCGATACACAGCCATACAAAACCCCGGAAATGGTTGTTTTTGCCTCTGCATGTATCCTTTGCCAGAGCAGATACACTGCAATACAAACCGCCGCGGGCGAACGGACTCAGCCTCTATAGACTGAGCCGCAATTCCCATTGACAGAGGCTTGGCCCATGGAACACGTTGATCACATCCTCATCGTGGACGATGACCGTGAGATTCGAGAGATGGTAGGCAACTACCTGAAGAAGAACGGCCTGCGCACGACCTTGGTTGCGGATGGCCGCCAGATGCGCTCGTTTCTCGAGTCCACGCCGGTAGACCTGATCGTGCTTGACATCATGATGCCCGGCGACGATGGCCTGGTGCTCTGCCGCGACATTCGCGCCGGCAAACACAAGGCCACGCCGGTGCTGATGCTGACCGCTCGCAACGACGAAACCGACCGCATCATCGGTTTGGAAATGGGCGCTGACGATTACCTGGTCAAGCCGTTCGCCGCCCGTGAATTGCTGGCGCGCATCAACGCTGTGCTGCGCCGTACGCGCATGCTGCCGCCCAACCTGGTCGTTACCGAAACGGGAAGGTGGCTGGGGTTCGGGCGCTGGCGCCTGGACACCTCCGCCCGCCATCTGCTTGATGAAGACGGCACCATGGTCGCCCTCAGCGGCGCTGAATATCGCCTGCTGCGGGTGTTCCTCGACCATCCGCAGCGGGTACTCAATCGCGACCAGTTGCTCAACCTGACCCAGGGCCGTGACGCCGACCTGTTCGACCGTTCCATTGATCTGCTGGTCAGCCGCCTGCGCCAACGCCTGCTTGACGATGCTCGCGAGCCGGCTTACATCAAAACCGTACGCAGCGAGGGGTATGTCTTCTCGCTGCCGGTGCAAGTGCTTGGAGCACCGGCATGAAGCCTTCGCTGCATTGGCCTCGTACCCTCATCTCGCGGCTGTCGCTGATCTTTCTGGTAGGGCTGACCCTGGCGCAGGCCTTGTCCTTCGGCGTGCAGTATTACGAGCGTTACGAAACCGCGAAAAACACCATGCTCGGTAACCTGGAAACCGATGTGTCGACGTCCATTGCCATCCTTGACCGCTTGCCCGCCGAGGAACGCATGAGTTGGTTGAAACAACTGGATCGACGCAATTACCGTTATTTGCTCGACGAAGGCTCGCCAGGCGTCGCTCTGCGTGACACGCCGATTGCAGTGACCTCGATCAAGGAGGCCATCGGCAAGGATTACCCGATGACCGTGACAGACATTCCCGGGCCTATCAAACATTTCCAGGTCCATCTGAAACTGGCCGACGGCAGCCCGGTGACCATCGACGTGCGCCCCTCGATGGTGCCGTTGTCGCCGTGGCTGCCGGTGGTTTTGCTGGGCCAGTTGGCCTTGATGATTCTATGCGCGTGGCTGGCTGTGCGTATTGCCATACGCCCGCTGACCCGCCTGGCCCAGGCCGTGGAAAACCTTGATCCCAACACTCACCCGGTGCATCTGGATGAACAAGGCCCGACCGAAGTCGCACACGCTGCCATCGCCTTCAATGCGATGCAGGCGCGCATTGCGGCCTATCTGAAAGAACGCATGCAACTGTTGGCGGCGATTTCCCACGACCTGCAAACCCCGATCACGCGCATGAAGCTGCGTGCCGAATTGATGGACGACTGCGGCGACAAAGACAAATTGTGGAATGACCTCGGCGAGATGGAGCATCTGGTGCGTGAAGGCGTTGCCTATGCCCGCAGCGTGCATGGCGCCACCGAGGAAAGCCGCCGTACCGATCTTGATTCATTCCTCGACAGCCTCGTGTTCGACTACCAGGACATGGGCAAGGACGTGCAGCTCAGCGGCAAAAGCAACGCAGTGATTCACACTCGGCCCCACGCGCTGCGCCGAGTGCTGGTAAACCTCACGGATAACGCGCTCAAATTCGCCGGTGCCGCGCAGCTGCGGGTCGAGCCGGAGGAGGGCGACAGCCTCTCGGTGACCGTGATGGATCGTGGTCCCGGCATTGCCGAAGAGGAGCTGGCCCGTGTGATTGAGCCATTTTACCGCGTGGAAAATTCGCGCAACCGCAGCACCGGCGGCACGGGCCTGGGCCTGGCTATCGCCCAGCAACTGGCACAAGCCCTCGGCGGCACCCTGACCTTGAGAAATCGCGAAGGCGGCGGATTGTGCGCTGAACTGAGATTACCGACGCGCTTCTCGTAGGAGGCGCGAATCATGCAGGAGTGGGCCAGTGCAGCAGCGGTCGCGCCGCTACGCTGAGCTTTTGCCGGTCCTCTTCGAGTACAAGCGCAGTGTTTACGTGCTTGAGCAGCCGTTCTGCGTGCCGGGTACAGGCTCCCCTGAACATCGCCGGGTTTATCTGTGCCAGGCTTACAAGGGCCTTCATCATGCGCAGGTCAACTTCCACTAGACCCGCGCCATCTCTGGCAATCGGTGCGAAGAAGTCATCGAACAGGTCATCTACCGTCAAGCCGCGCAGGTAAACGTGCTGGCAATCAGCGTCGGTTTTCGCGGTGGGTTCTTTGGGTGTACCCCAGCATGTCAAGCTTCTGACGCCGCGCCCAATCACGTCAATGGCGGTGCCGGGGTCATTGACGGCCGGCGACAAGGCACGGGAGGCGATCTCTGACAACACTGACAAGCCGAACCGGGGGTCGTGTTCGAACGTTCGACGCGCTCCCATAGCCAGGGTTGCGATGATTTTTTCGTTGCTCGACGCCAGTTCCTCACCGCGTGCGTTGCTCAAGCTGACGGTTCTTGCGAGCGGCATGCCTACATGCACGAAGCTTCCCGGCAGGACATCCATAAATATCTGTATCTCATCTGCTTTGGCGATCGCGCCTAACGCCTGAACGTCAATGTGCTGGACGTACCCCGTGTGCTGGCTTGTGATGATCAGCGCCGAACTGGGGATCACTGACTCGCAAGGGTAGGGGGATGCCCCCAAATGCGGCCATTGGACTCGATGGTTAATGGCATCAATGGCTGCCTGCTCGACACGGTCAATGGTTTCTCCCACCCGCCCAAGCTTGGACAAATGATCGATCCAGCGCAGCAGCGTGTAGACAATCAGAATGACCACCGCGATGGTTACCGCAAATAGCAAAACCCTCCCTTGTGTACCGTAGGCGCCGGTACTCAAAGCAATGATCCCAACCAGGCTGAACAGAAATGAGCCAATAAAGGTGGCCAGGGCATTTTGTGTCGTGGTGTCTTCCATCACCAGGGTTGTGGCACGGGGCGTCACGCCGCTGCTCGCCGCACCGTAGGCGCTGACCATGGTGCTTAAAGAAAAGGTCGTCACCGCGAGCATGCTTGAGGCAATGATGCCCAATATCTTATCGACGGCGTCGGCACCGATGCGGGCGGGCAACGACTCGGGAATGTAGTCCTTGAAGACAACGGCGAGTAACGCGGTCGCAATACCCAGCAAGGAAAACAGACTCGCCCTGAACCACAGCCGTTTGGTCAATTGGTGTAGCACCCAGCGCCAGCGTGCGAGCATTTTTTATACCTTCTGCAAATAACACGACGGAACCCACCGCAAGGATTCAGGGAATCGAAGGCGGTAAGTTGATTATCCTTATGGAGTCTTTGGTCTGGCCGAGGGTTCATCCAGCGTCTTTGGTTGCTGCACACGGAATGACTCGCTTGACCCATTTACTAATCGACATGGCTTTCTGACACAACATATGATTTTACAAGTGGGCGATGTCATCTGTTCATATGCTTGTTGGAACCTAACTTCGCGGGGGGCTTAGGACTAGTTCTGTTGGAGAATGTTCACCAGTCTATGTTCATGAGAGCAAGCCAGCTACCTCTGGCTTCGGCCCTAGGGATAGTCTGAAGCAGCCATGTGTCACTGGCTGACGTCGCCAACGCAAATTTTGAAAGTGACGAGTCGATCCAAAACGCTGAGTTCACTCACACATTATGGCCTTCTCCAGCTTCTCCACCAAACCGTCACTGAGCACCTGCGGGGTTGTTTGCCTGTGGTTCTGCCGAACACGCCCTGAGCGGGATACGCCAGTTTTACGCTGTGCGAGTAGCGGCGGAAGAGGGCGGCGGCGATGCCAAAACTATCCGTACAGATCCTTACTCCAGCGCACATTCTCACACGCTTGGTTGTGGTCATTACCCAGTGGTACCTCGAGGAATACCATTGTGCCATCATGGTCGGAAAATCGAATACACTGACAAGCAGGGATTAGTCATATGCACAGGGATCGAGCGCTTAATCACGCATCAGTTTACGTAATTTCCAACCACCAAAACTAAAAATCCAAAATAATTAACGCGATCCGCCACGAGGACACTTGGATGCACGAAAAAAGCAAGCTAGGAAGCGCGCTAGACAAAGTCAAGATCACCACATTATTGATCTTTCTAGTGTCAGGGATTTTAGTGTCTGCGGGACTATTTTTCTTACTTAATGAAGTAGGTCAAGGAATTAAGCCCACCTTTACAATCAGCGGTGTTGAACCAGAAATTAATATTTTGGATTGTCTATACTTCAGCGTCGTCACAATTTCGTCGCTGGGATACGGAGACTACCGGCCAATAGGGGTAGGCCGAATTCTGGCTTCACTTGAGGTCGTGTATGGTCTATTTTTTCTAGCAGTCATAGTTTCAAAACTTGCGTCGGAACGGACCTCTACGATTACCAAGCTCGTTTATGCGAGCGACACCCAGAGGCGTCTGCTTGAATTTATTGAAAGCACTAAAGCAAGAAACGAGAGCATGAAAGAAGCTATTAGGAACAGCGATTATTTCTTGGTTAGTGAAATTTCACTCAAAAACAAAACTGCATTCGATATTTACAAGCAGTTTTTAGAATACCACCTGCAATATGGCGATATCGACAGCCCTTGGGTCATGAGGCAGCTTTCCCGCTTAGTTAAGGCAGTCGGAGACACTGTCGAGCTTGCAAACGTAATCATAGGAAGAATGCATACTGACACTGAAATCCATCAAAGGATTGATAACTATCTAGGTAAGGCACTCATCTTGGCAGACTACATAACTAAAAATTACAATAGTGACAGAATCAGTAACATTCGTGAATCCATAGCACGCCAACAAGAAGCTTTTACTAAATCTATCAAAGCGTGTAAGGAGGATTTCGCCAAGCTTCGTTTCACTGCCTCAGTAGAAATTACCCCCTCGCTTCTCACAAGAGTAATGCATTCTTTACCATCGCGGCCATGGCCACCCCATGTACACAAACTGGTGGCAAGCGAGCTGCGAATAGCCAACTCTTTGGCTCAAAGGGCTATTACAATACTCATGAGGGCAGGCCACTTTCCGGACCCTAACAGTCCGCCCAGTCCATAATGACTCTTTAGCGAGCACAGCAGCTCGGTCATGGGGAATTAGCTAGCGTAGAGTCCTACATGCCCCTGGACCCGCAATAGATCAAGGCAGTTTAAGGCGCTTGCTTCGCCTTAAACTTTCAACGCTATCGGTAATTTTCATAAGTACATCGCTCGTAGCAGCCTGCCGACCATCTTCGTTGCTCGGACGTAGTGAGAGAAGTACTGGATTAGCCCCTACAAAACCGGACACCAACTCCCCGTTACATTGATGCGGCTGCCAAGCGCCTGAACGCCCTCGGCGAGCGATATTTCAAAGCGCTGTGCGGAAGCTGCTCTTAGTAGTGCTCGAAGGCAATTGACAGGTTGCGTAGCGCCGTTTACGTATTCGACGCCCTTCAATCCACGTACTCACGCGTGTTTGTTGATGAATATCAAGACTGCACGTTACCGCAACATCAGATCATTGCCTGGTTAGCAACTGCTTTGCCAAACTGCGTCCTTTGCGATCCCCTGCAGGCCATTTTGGATTCAATGAGCCCCTGGTTGACTGGGAGAAGGATGTACTTGGCTACTTTCCCACTGCTGGGCACCTTTCTACTCCTTGGCGCTGGCGTAACGTCCAGACTGAACCGCTGGGCCAGTGGCTCCTGCAGATACGTACATCCCTACAAGTTCGACAAGCGATCGACCTTCGCGTAGCACCTGTGCAAGTGCTGTGGATTGCGCTAGAGACGGCAACCGCCCATGAACAACGACTTAAAGCCGCTAGAGTAAAAACGACGTCTGTTGATCGCCAGGTGCTTGTTATCGGGGATAGCTTCAATCCGAGAAGTCAACGGAAAATTGCTAGTCAGACGCCGGGAGCGGTATCGGTTGAGGCTGCAGAACTGAAGGATTTGACTGCTTTCGGGCAAGCTTTCAATCCTGTTTCACCTGACGCATTGAACGTGATACTCGCGTTTGCCCAAGGACTGATGACAAATCTCGATATCGCGGTGTACACCAGACGATTAGGAAGCTTAAGCACGGGCAAAGCCCACAATCCAGCAACAGAAGCCGAGCAATATGGGATGCGTTTTATGGCGGCTCCGACCTTCGCCTCTGCTTTGTTGTTGCTGGACGCTCTACGGGATCAGCCAGATGTCCGCGTCTACCGACCCGAAATCCTACGCCATTGCAAAAAAGCGCTAGGCTTGGCTGCCGAGGGCGCGATGACGTTTGAAGATGCGACTGTCAGTATTCGCGAGCAAAATCGTTTCGTAAGCCGTCCGATCTCGCGGCGATCAGTTGGCAGTACACTTTTGCTCAAAGGACTCGAGGCAGATATTGTGGTGGTTTTGAATCCGGAGGAGATGGATGCAAATCACCTCTATGTTGCATTGACCAGGGGAGCACGGCAGTTGGTCGTGTGTCCAGTACGCCAATTTTGCGGCCAAAAAACAAATAGCCACCGCCTATAGCCCGCCAGCAATCGCCGATTCCCCCGAATGGCACACTTTCGATTTCCACCCGCTATGCAGGAAAAGCACTGATGCATGCTGAAGATTCTAAGCTGAGTTTGCCGAAAAGCATTTGCTATGACTGTGTGGGAGAGGTGTACCTTTCCTTTGAAATTTTCTCGTCAGGAACACCCACTGCCTGCAGTTACTGCACTGCCGTTGCAGAAACCATTTCTCTCGAGGAGCTGGCTGATCGGGTGGAGTCTGCATTTTTCGATCATTACGTTCGCACCAGCAATGAACCCGATGAGTATGAACAGGCTTTATTGGCCGACAAAGAGTCCGACTACGATTGGGAGCGAGAGGGCACCCTCGTTCTCTATGCCATTCAAGAATCAGCGGGGCTGTCCGAAAAAGCGGCTGAGGACGTACTTGAGATCCTTTCAGAGCGCCATGCCAGCTATAACCATGACGATATTGGGGAGGAGCAAGAGTTCGATCCGGATTCGTACTACGAAGAAACCCTTGAAACAGGTGCGGAGTGGGATGAAAAATGGCGGATCTTCGAGCGAACGCTCAAGACGGAAGCGCGGTTCTTCAACAGGGAAGCAACGAGTTTTCTGGACGAGCTTTTTCAAGGCCTGGAAAAATTAATCTCCAGAAAAAGGATGCCTGCGTTCTTTAGTACAAGGAGAGTAAAAAACTCACCTATAATCGTCAACGCAGGGCCAAGGAGTCGGATCAAGCATTTTTATAGAGCTCGAGTGTTCTATTCCATAGATCTTCTGAAAGAGCCCTTAGCGCGACCAGACTTAGAGATAGGGCCTCCACCAATTAGGACTGCCGCACCAGGGAGGATGAGCGCACCGGGCATTTCAGTGTTCTATGGCGCGAGCGATCGCAAAACAGCGATTGCCGAGGTGCGCCCACCGGTTGGTAGTTGGGTCGCCGTCGCCAAATTCAACGTAGTGCGACCGCTCCGCCTTCTTGACCTCAATGCATTGGATACGGCCCATGATCAGGGCAGCATTTTTGATCCGACATGGAAGGAAAGGCTTGAGCGTGTTGCGTTTTTGCGGAAATTGGGGAATCTGATGACCCGGCCAGTAATGCCCGGCGATGAAATCGCGAACTATCTGCCGACTCAGGTCGTTGCGGACTACTTGGCAAATGGATGCTCGCCCTCGTTTGATGGAATTATCTTCAAGTCGGTGCAGGTCAAAAATGGCCGAAATGTGGTGCTATTTCGACAAGCATGCCGGGTAGTGTCCCTGGAGCCGCGAGAGGGCGAAGGTATAGATGTTGATCTCTTCACGATGACAGAGGATGGGAAAGAGCCTGACTTTTGTGTGACAGCAGCCGCTAGCGATGTAATAAAATACGGACTCTCACCGGATATCTGCCCGGACTTCCTCGGCGTGGATTTTTCAACTTTCCTGTCGTCAAACAGCGAACAGGATGGGCGTGAGCCGGGGCTAGAGGTGGACGTAGAGTCCATGCAGGTACATGAAATAAATTGGGTAGGGTTCACTTCGAAACCGCATCGAGTTCAGCGGCGCTATCCTCGTCCAGATAGGTTTTGACAAGGGAAGCGTCTAAACAACAGTGTCGCCTGCCAGAGCGTATATCGGCGAATAACTGCCGCTCTGACCGGGTACTAGGCCACGCAGGAGTCACAAAACCCAACCTTGGGGCGTAAAGCACAGCGCATAGTGAGCTTCAGGGCCTGGGAAATGCGTGTTTTCTCTGCTTGGGTCACTGGACGATCTACGCTAAGCAGAACTCTCATAGCTCTCCCAAAACTGCCACCAGTTCGAAATCCTGATGTTCACGTCACTTGGGAGCTCCTTAGTCGGAGCTGCATATGAGGGGAACTCATCGTAACTTACCTACAAAACTAGAAGGAACTATAATGTTCGAGCACGGCGACCTTTGTGTTCAAAAGCATCGAGAGAGGTTCCAATGCCCTACGAGTTAGAAAATCGCTTGGTGATTGGGGTTGCTTCCAGTGCCGTATTCGACTTGGTTGCGTCGGATGCCGTGTTTCAGAGCCAGGGAGAGGAGGAGTACCGCAAGTTTCAGCAAGAAAACCTCCATGTCCCGCTTCCTAAGGGAATTGCGTTCCCCTTCATCAAGCGTTTGCTGTCGGTGAATGACTTGAGCGTTGATCCTGAGGATCCGCTAGTAGAGGTCATTCTTCTTTCGCGAAATGATCCTGACACCGGGCTGCGCGTACTGAAGACAATCGAGCACTACGGGCTTGGGATGACAAGGGCGATTTTCATGCAAGGAAAATCCCCTTACGAGTACATACCAGCACTGAATATCGCTCTGTTTTTGTCTGGTGACAAAAAAGACGTGGAGGCTGCTATTAAGGCGGGTTATCCAGCTGGGCAGGTGCTCGACTCAAAATTCGAAGATGACGATGCTGATAAAACCCTGCGCATCGCATTCGACTTTGACGGCGTACTCGCCGGCGACGAATCTGAAACAATTATGCAGGCCTCTGGGTTGTCAGTGTTTCATGCCCATGAAGTGAAAAACGTCATGGAGCCGCATAACCCTGGGCCGTTGAAGGAGTTCATGGTGCGGATTTCCAAGATCCAATCGGTCGAGGAGAAGCATAAAAAGCAAAACCTGAAGTACGAAAACCGTATTCGCGTTTCGATCGTCACCGCGCGAAATGCGCCGTCTCATGAGCGTGCGATGAATACCCTAAAGAGTTGGGGCGTCATGGCCAACGACGCTTTCTTTTTGGGGGGCATCGAAAAAGGCAAAATTCTGGCCGTATTGAAACCGCATATTTTCTTCGATGACCAATCAGGGCATCTCAAATCTACCAGCGCGGTTGCTCCGTCTGTACACATTCCTTTCGGCATTACCAACAATGCTACAACGGAGGATGTGACCGCGACGGAGGCTGGTAAGATAGTTGTGTAGGACAACGACCTGATGTTTATTTGCGGCACCTCTGACAAAACGATAAAGCCGCGGCCGATGCACAGCCGACCACTGTAAACTCCCGTGAGGGAGTAGTTGACCAGCCGGAGCGAGACGACTCCTGACATGCCTGCATCTGCTCAAGAGATTGCCAGCAATCTGGCCAAACCCTTGACCTATATCGGAGGTTCTCAACGGAGCAGGGCTAGACCAAAGTCTTAGCTAATAGCTCTATGTCAGGCCTTGGCGCGCTATACCCAGCGCGTTAGTCTCCAGCTTTTGCGTTGAGGCTGGTATGCGAACGAAGCGAAGGATAACCCGTGCGTATTGTGTGGAACTGGGGGAGGAATTGACCATTGGAGGCGCGCGTCAGGCCTACTTCAATCAAAACCAACCCCGCAGCCGTTTTGTGTTCCAGTGCTCATCACCGGAATGCAGGATGCTCAAGGTGGTGCCTAAGATCACAGCCGTCAATTACGACATCCACCCAACTGAAACGGCGCGCGTCAAATCTCCCCACTACAAGGACAACGAGCACTATGCCCATCATTCAGAGTGCGAGTGGGTGCTGCCCGATGAGGATGAGGGTAGCGATGCACCGCTAACAGGAGAAACGGAGTTACAAACACGCACCCGCCTGGCCAAGCGCCAGCTTACCTCGATCATCGATATATTTGTTCCCCCGACGCAGCCAGAACAACCGGCAGTACGTCCACCTCGAGTCGTCCTAGGTAACGAAGACGAGGCTGGGCCAAATCGTCGACGTGGCGGTGGCGCAGAAGGTACTCGAACCGACCGGAAGCACCGGAGCGGTGATCTTCGAGAGCTGGTGGATTACTATCAGGAAACACGCGAGGCCCTCAAAGATCTGTTTCCTGAAGTAACCATCAACGTGACAGGGCGAGGCGAGATACCGCTGCGTTCGTACTTCAAGAAGGTAGCTTGGGCCAAACCTGATAGCCCAGGATACGTCTACAGCGGTGGCGGGAGGATAGAGCGAAGAGAAGGGGCTGGCTTCGTATTCCGGTTCTTCGACAAGGTCGCGGATAAGGAAGCCTTTCTCCAGGTCTCCGATGAGGTCATGACTCAGCAACGATCGAGGCGCTATGTGAATGAGCTTCTTGATCAGGCCCGGCTAGTAAGGTACTTCACGTTCTACTTCCTGGGCGTCTTCGCCCATTATGAGGCTAGCGACACCATGGTTGCAGAGGTCACCGACCTTCGCTGCCTGGCGATTGATCTTGGGCCCTTAAGAAGCTGAGTCTCAGTCGAGATAGATGCATCTAACAACTTGCATGGTGCGAGCCGCTCGGCAGAAGCTTAAGATATTGAGTGGCCTTTGCCTGGCCGTAGGCAAGTATCGCGTGAAACAGCCGAGGAGCAAATGATGAGTCAGCTGGTGTAATCAAGTGGATGGGCTCGACCATGTGGGCCATTTACGATCGGATTAACATCAGGTGCTCGGTTACTGAACAAATGCGTCGAGCAACCAGCGATGAATCGGGGAGGGCAGCGATCCATTGAGTGCATTTGGCAAATTCTCGAGGCCTTTTGGTAACCGCTAGCGATTGCAATGCAGTGGCTGGGCGCCGATCTGTGGTAGCGCCAAGTAGAATATGAGCTCACCCTCAAGCCCTGACGGTGCGAAACCTCGACACATCGCATCTTCCAGCACCCGCTGCAGCTACTCACTCACTAGCCAGTAAGCTTTTGCCGAGCCCTGACGTGCGTAGCCTATGCAGAACGCCATCAAATCGCTCATGCGCTCATCAACCATGGTGCGCCGAATGCCAGGTTGAACGCCTACCACCGTGAAGGTAAGAGCTGTTGCAGGTGTTGACCGCAGCAACTCGTAGGTTTCATCCCTGTCCCCGCTGACAAAGTACGAAGGAGATGTGTGTCTGCGATGCATGCGATCTTCCATATGATGCAGCAAGGTCGCGACGTTGCAGAAGTAAGCTGACTTTACCAGCTGTCCCGCAACCTCATACACATCACCAACTCGCCCTCCATTAGCTGGCCCTCCTGCACCTTTACAGTGATAGAGGGTTACGTTCACTTCATGGGCTGCATTGACAGTAACGCAGATGTAGTCGGCGGCCTCGCCTGAGCGATGGTCGTAATACAAACACCGGAGATCTGGAAGCGTCAGAAGGTATTGCTCCAAGTGCTCCTGCACAGTTGCTTGGCCATTGAGCTCTGCACGTCGCGCCAGTGTGCGAGGCTCCTGATTGTTCGGCAGGAACTCCACCTCGATCGCGCAACCTGTCCAATCGATTGACTCCGCATCACCTGGAGCAAGTGCGAGGGATCTGAGAAGAGGGGCAGCGATTTTGTTTAGCCCTTCAAACGAAGACTTATCTGTTGCATAGAAAATAGGAGGGTACTCACTAAGCCAATCGGCCAATGGCATCCAGCCATCCTGGCTAGACTCGATCGTCATTGTGGCATCTGGTTCCAGGCAGCGAATCAGTTGGCCACCCTCAAGACTCAGGCGCATACGGATCTGCCCCTCAGCATGAACGATCGAAAAATCCAAGTGCCCGGCTTGTGGATCGCACTCAAACTCCTGGATATCCCACTCCACAAGCCTAGAGGTTTGTAATTCTTGTTCCTGCGTAGTCCTGAAGTGAATACGAGGATTGCGAGTGAGACCTTGCCGCGACCAGTTGGCTGCCATCACCGCTTCTGGTAGCTCCCGAAGAGTCGTAGTGGTTCTGACCAAGTCGAGGTGTGTTTGGCTAAACGCAGCATCTCCTACGATGCGCCCATGAAGCGTCTGCACCCAGGCAAAGAAGTCAGGAACGGATAGGCGCTGATTGCTCCAGATTCTAGAGCTGCTACTGGCTCCGATGGTTTCACGCACCTGGCCGTTCATGCCACTCCCGAAGTAGTGACCCTGAGCGTAAGCGCGGCTGTCACCGGCAGTGACCGCGCGCTCGGCTTGAGGGCCAGTTAGGGTTCGATAAGTTTCGACTTGCGAATTGAAGGTCGTGTTCTGCAAGCCAACAGCAAAAAACCTCATCCCCTCCAGTCCGGCCCTCGCTCGGCTCGTTTCTTCATAGCTCAACCCTCTGCTGCCGGCACGGCAAACGATATCCATGATGGTCAGGTACAGCTTCTCTGTCCTGAGGGTTGAGCCGATGAAGCAGTAGCTCGATTCAGGAAAATACATCAGCAAGAAGGCCTCGTGCCGAATATCAGTGAGCGTGTTTGAGGTCGACCAGTTCGGAGGTGCTTCATCTGCTGTCAATACGAGAGACAGATTGCCATCTGGCGTTCCCCACTGCTTTACAATCCGAAGCACTCGACCGACCTTTTCTCCCAGCAAGTCGAAATCCGGCCTGCGACTGCAGTGAAACCCTCGAACGTGCGCGTACAAATTGAAGGACAACGCAGACACGGATTCATAGTCAGATTCAGTCATCCGACGCACCGGCAAGCTTTCGATGAATTCTTGGGCTTCAACTGCGCCCTGGATCTCAGCAAGCGCGGCATCATCAATCATCTGAGCCAGATCGACTCCCTCTCTGAGCAGAGTCGCGGTCGCCTCACGCACTCTGAATGCCGGTGCAATGAGGGTTGGGCGTCCCGTTGCGTTGTCGATCCTAGCGAACCTGCCGATGAACTGGATTGTGGGTACCAGTGATTTGTGCGGTGCGTGCAACGCGGCGACCTTGAGTTTTGGGAAGTCATAGCCTTCGCCAAACATGTCTACGCAGATGATGGCCTTCAATTCACCAGAAATGAGCTTGGCTTCAATTAAGTCCTGTTGTCGTTTGGTCAGTCGGCTGCTTATGGCGGCGACGGAAACGCCCAATTGCTCGTAGATCGGGACGAGCGCTTGCGCGGAAGATATGGTCGAGGCGCGTACGAAAAGCCTATGATCAAAACCGTTAGCAATATCTTCTTCGAGCTGTGCCACTGCAGTTTGGGCAATCACCCGATCAACATGCTCATCATCAAGCTCGTTATCTATTGGGGCCTCTCGGAAGACGATAGGGTCGAACGCCCCTTCAGATACGGCTCTCATCACAGGATATCGGTAGACTAGCTTGCCCGGAATAACGCGGTCATCGCGCCTGAAGGGTGTTGCTGTCAAGAATATAAATCGAGCGGTCGAGTAGTGATCCAGATACGCTGCCCAGGAATCCGCTGGCGCATGGTGAGCTTCATCGAAAATTATCACGTCAAAGAGGTCGGGCGCAGCGCCCGGGGCAATCATTGGCGAAGAACTACCGGGGGTTGAGATCACGACGTCGAACTCCCGCAACTGTTCCCAAGCCTCGGGTGTTATCGGCCGCCCCGAATGCAAGTGAGCGGAAGGTAGCGGCCCGTCTTCAGGTAGCGCACCGATGCGCCTGAGTGTTGAAAGGGTGGAAAAATGCGAGTGCACCTGTTTGCGCAGAGCACTTGATGGCTCGACGACGAGGATCCGGGTTGCTCCAAGTAGAAGCGGTAGCGACATCATCAATGATGTCTTTCCATAGCCAGTGGGCAAGCAGATGATAGCGGGGTCGTCTTGCACAGAGAAATGGGCCAATGTTGCATACATTGCGCCAAGCTGACCCGGCCTGAAGCCGCTATTAGGCGCGTCAGCTTGCTGAAGAAGCTTGAGTGATCCCGCCTGATCTACGAAAAATCCAGCCATTTCGACCGTCCTTGGATATTTCTAACCAATCCTAATGTGCGACGGACTTTAAACAAGTGGTGAAGGTACAAATTTCTTTCAGCATCTCCTAGCTTCTGCTTGATTCAGCAGGCATGGGGACTGAGGTGCCACCCGAGCAACTCACACTGGCTCTCTTGAGCGCGGCCCGTTCATTGTAATCAGTATAGGTGTTTGAATCGCCACTGGTTTCCAATAGACGCGACGCAATTCCAGGGCTGCAGTTCGCAAACCTCTACTGGGATCTTGTCCCAGGCCCACATCGTCAGAGCAGCTTCCGGACCAGTCTTTGTAGAGAAATGGTGCCCCTCAGACTCGACCACGCCAAAGCCGCGCGCAGTCCAGCGCTTGCGGCGCCGCACTCATCCTCCGAATTTGGGTCTTCGCGCCGCTATTCGTGCTGTGGTGTAGGCGTTGGCGAACTCGGACTGGTCAATCGTGCCCCTCGTTAGGCTCTCATTGAGCTCGGTATAGATTCGCAAACCTTCGCTAGCCGCTACGGATTCCAACTGAGCACATTTCGAACCCAGCAACCGGATAGCAACCCTCTCAAGACGCTCGTCCATCTGGTCACCATGATGAGATTCGACTAACAGCCTGTAAACCGCCCAGAGTCCTTTAGCGCTGGCCTTTGGCAAATGCCCCCTGAGTGCGGCGGCGATGATCAAAATGACAATGGTCTCAAGGGCCTGATCAGGGGCATCACTTTTCATGGCTGCTTTGACATGCCAGTGTCGCATCAGCGCTGCTAGCCCAATCTCAGGAAGCAAAGCCTGATCCACCAGAATACGTAGCACCGATGCTGCATGCTCCAACACTTTCTCAAAGGTCGCGCGGTAATCCCAGAGCGCCGAGATTACTGAGATGAACCTGGGTTCTGCGTCAAGGATTTCTACGGCTTGACGTACGGTTCGTGCAGTAAAGGCAGCCGGTGGAAGCAGCCGCACAATCTCGGAAAGCTGCACGATTACGCTGACCCTCCATTCGCACAGCTGCGCAATTTTGCCGGCTTTCTCAATGGGGGAGAGCTGCCCAACCTCTGTCATTGCGGCCAGGACATCAAGGGTGCAGAAACCGTCGACCTCGGAACCTGCAGCACAAAATATCCGCAGCGATTCGTCATCAGAATAGAGCCGGTACCGTTCCGGCTCTTTGCCAAGTATCTCCACGATTTCACTGTTGCTGCGCCCAATGACTCTGGCGGGCGATGCCTCGCTTGCCACCTCTGGAGGGGAGGGCTGAAGTATCGAGGCGAGATGGGGTTTCAAAGCGTTCTGTAGCTCCAAGCATTTGCTTCGCTTTGGGCTTCCAAACACGGGGTTCGTGAACTCGGCAAGCTCCTCCATCGTGGCCTTGGCTACCGCAATTTGACCGAAGAAAGTGATGACGGCGTCGATCAGCCCCAAGTCGTTAAGGACTAACAGTGCTGTCCAATCCAGCAAAGGTACTCGCTTGCGCAGGTCATCGGCACCGGTCGGCTGCCAACCTGTATCGTTGACCATTGCCAAGTGATACTGGCGATCATCCCGGCTGGACACCTTGGCAATTTCCCACAGGTGCACGATATCGCAAACGTAAGACAGCACCAGTCGTGGGCGCCACGAGAAAGGAACGGTATTCAATCCCTGCTGTAGGGAGCGCTCTAGCCGCTTCTGGAAGGCCTCTCTGTCGGGCGTCATTCCAGTCAGTGCTTTCAGGCTTTCCACCAACTCCGTGCCAGAGGCGCCCTCTCGGATTTCGCCTCTCCAGAGCATCCGGGAATTCGGGAAATTCCTGAAGAATGCATCAGCGCGTGTGCGGAACTGCTCTCTATCCCAGGCAAGGTCGATGTCACTGCGTCCATCCAGAGTGCCGCTCAGGTACATCATCAAGTAGGTGCCTTCCTGGCTCTCTACACTTTGATCCACCAGTTCGCCAGCTCGCAGGGCCAGCTCCAGTAGCCGTTCGCTCGTTGGGTCGGAAAACTGAATGAGAAAGAACAGTAACTTAACGAACTCCAATTGTTCCCCTTTGGACCTCGCAGTTTCGAGCGCTCTTTCCGCTGCCTCCACGGCGTCATCGACGTAGCCGCAACGCGTGGCAATCGTCGCATAGGTGTTCAGTGCCAGTGGATCGTCAGATCCTGTGGCTACAATTTTCAACAACCGATCGCGGGCCTTTTCCGTTTCGCCCAGGTGATCAAGTGCCAATGCCTCGAAGGCTCCCATTCGATCACCAGGCTCAACGCGGACTCGATTGCTTTGACACAGCTCTACGATGCCTTGCCAATCTCTCAAGGTCACCAAGGCCAACCCAAGCCGCACAGCCACCGCAGGCGAGAGGACATAGTGCTCAGTGATCCTTTCGGAGAGTCGAACACACGCCTGCGCGCTCTGCGGGTCGGTAGGGTCAAGCTCGTGGATGAGGGTGAGTGCAATACTGACGGGCCGATCCAGTTCTTCATACCTGGCCTGCAGCGTCCTCAACGCCTCATCCTTGGCCAACCTGCTCATCTCCAACTGGAGATAAAATTGTGCGAGGGCGGCTTCGGGGGCCAGAGCAGGATCTGCTTCGAGCATCCCCATCCACTGGTTCACGAGGCCGGTCTGAACTGATTTGTGCGCCGAAATAGACGCTGCGGTGACAGCCGACCCAAACAGGGGGTGGCTGCGATCCACGTCACCGACGTATGCGCCAAAGCCTTGATAGCACGCCCGAAATTTACGGGTTTCATAGAGCAGAAGCGTGCCCCAGAGCTGCTTGTCAGGTGAGTCGGGCAACTGATCATTTGCCGACAATGCGAGGGTGAAGTCCGCCAATTGACCCGCAATGCCCCGCAAGACCTCATGGATATGGGGCAAGTCCGGGCGCTTCTGCGCTGCATCCTTCAGGTCTGCAAGTATCGACTCTGCCTTGCCAAGGGCCGACGCTGTGGCCCCCCAGATGTCGACGAGCTGCTCTATGTTGGAGCCCCAGCCAGATGCCTTTATGGACAGGACAGCATCGTTAATCGCAACCCAAGCTTCCTCAAGCTTTTGAAGGTCTACACCCGGAAGACCTGCGGGTGGGATAGATTCACGTCGCGGCGTAGTGGCGGTGGCCACTGCGAGGGAAAATTTGGCTCGGGCCCTAAGCAACAGCAACAGTTCACGAATGTCATCGGACGCGTCACAGGCTTCAAGGCCCGCCTCGCAGTCCGTCAGGGCATTTGCCGGTTCTTCAGACAGCCAATGTGCAAACGCTCTGGCGAAAGACCGTTGAGGTTCCGCAAGCAAATTCGCCTGCTCAACGGCCAACTCGTAATGCCCTTGCACGGCATGCAGCCGGGAGCGAATGGCAATGATGGCTGGATCTTCACCCTCCAGTAAATCATGTAGCTCTGCAAGTGAGTCGCCATCGTTCTCGAATCGGATGCGGATCTCCGCTTCCACCTGGGCTGCTCGGAACTTGGGGAGCGGCGTTACCTCGTACGCGTTCTGGTAGGAAGAGACTGCCGCTTTGTTATCTCCCGTTTGAACCTGCCACTTGCCACGTAGGCGCCAATATTCTGCGCGCTCAAGGGTGGTCGACCCTTCGAGTTTTGGCTCTGCCTCATCGAGCTGGATCTTCGCTCGATCCAGCGCGGTGACCTGTAGATCTGCCTTGGCCTGAGTCAAGTTCCAGGCAAGCGTGCCGCGAGCTGGGTTGACCCAGTAGTCTTCCGTTGGGCCTGCCAAGGCGTTCATCAGTGCGGAGCCTCGTGCAGCCACGCCTTTTACCACGCCCTGAACCAGGGTTAAGCGGTCATCTGCTTGCATCCCTGGGTGTGTTTGCTCTGCGCGCTCACTCAGGATATGCCCCATGCGAGACAGTTCGTTCTGGTGGCGAATGTCCTCCGAGAGATCCGTAGCTATTTTTAGTACGTTCTTTGTGGGCGCACGAAGGGTGACGGATTTGCGTTCAGCGGACAGATCGTCGACCGAGATGCGATTCAGCTCATCCCTGAGCCAAACATAGTAAAGGGGGCAGTCGACAGGATCTTCGTTCATCGATAGGTCGCAGATCACCAGAAGTACCGGTTCTACGGCTCGGGCGTAATAGCGGACAGTGGTGGCTTTCAGAGACACCGAAATGTATTCGCCATCCGCCGTCAGGTTCGGAGAGCGGGTGCCCTTAAGCTGGATACGGAAAATATCCGTCGCTTGTTGATTCGGCGTGGTCTGCACTTGGAAGTCATAGCCATAGTCGTCAGTCCCTTCCAGGCTTTGCACTCGCCAATTCTTGGGATGTCGAGCCATCAGGCAACGTGTTGCATCGGCATTGATGTCGTGCTGATCACCCGTCCCAGGTAGAGGCCCGTCAACTGGCATGGTGCTTCCTCGGTATTATCAAAAATGGGTGCTGGAGGCTTGAACGGCGTTTTGATGCAGCACTATTTGTCCTGAGTATACCGGGCGTCAAACCGGGTTGGGGATCAGACTATGGGATCAATATCTCTGTAACTGGGGCTGCGAGTCAGGTTGGGTGCATCCCCCATGTTGTACGAGACTGCCCAAGTTTTTCCGAACTGCGGCCCATTCACAACGCTCGGTAATGGCTTCCTGATGCCAGTCCGGTTACGCTGATGCGTATCAGGGAGGAGGCGCAATGAGTCAGTACCTTTTAAGTTTTGCCAGGCAGAACCTTGAGGGGCGTACTGATGCGTACCTGGTGCTTCTTTGGTGTATGTACCAAGCCAACCAAAGCAAGGGCCGCTACTCCGACCACATCAAGTCACACATCACCACGGCGTCGGATCAATTGCTGGGTCGCAACTACCAGCGTGTCGCTGCTCGCTTCAAGAAAGTGCTCGATAAAAGGCCTGAACTGGATCGGATACCACCCTCGGGCTTGGGGGCGTTGGATTACCTGCGCGTCAGGAATTTCCGGGGCTTTGGCGAGTTTGGTGCTGACGACAAAGGCACGTTCATTCGATTCAGTAAGCTGAAAAACATTTTCTACGCGCCCAATGGCGGCGGCAAATCATCGCTCTGTGAAGCCATCGAAATTTGCACCACTGGGGACATCAAGGAAGCCGCCAGGCGCAAGACCAAGGTCAAGCAGTACATTGCGCGAGGAGAAACCAAGCCTCAGCTCGCTCTCCTGGGAGCGAATAAGCTCAAAATTGCGCCCAGTATCAGTTGGTCAAGCTGCTTTATTGATCGTAATCGCCTTCAGGAGTTTTCGCTCCTGGGCTCCAAGGACACTGGCAGTGGCGAAAGTGATGTCTTGGCGACCCTGTTCGGTCTGGAAGAGCTTCAGGACGTCATTTCCCGATTCGTGCGCCCTGACAGCTTTACGCTCAAGGCATTCATGCGTGCCGACCAGGCCGAGGCCCTGACGAACCTTGAACGCGCTCGAACAGAGCTTGGCCAAGTGCGGAGCAAGCACAGGGCAGATCTGTACGCTGCGATTTCGCAAACCTGTCAGCTCTTGGGGCTGCGGGCCGATCAGGATTTCGAAATTCGTCCAAAGGCAAAGCGGCTGCGCAAGACGATAGACATGCACATCCGTGGGGCCGAGCGACTGCGAGCAGCCAAAGCACCGGTGGTCATTCCCATCAAGCATGTTGCGCGTACGTCTGCCATCGCCAAGCGGTTGCTCAGCCGCAAAACGCAGATCGAGACACTGTTTCTGAAAAGGGCCAGTGACGTTAACTATCGCGCTGTTTTTGAAGCCTTGGAGGCTTTGGAAGCCACCGAACAGCCGTCTGAGAAGACCTGTCCCGCCTGTTTGACGCCCCTTGACCAAGTCACGGTGAACCCGTTTGAAAGGGCTCGTGATCAGATCAAGGCGCTCGGGGCTCTGGAGGCTCTGAAGCAATCCAAACAGAAAAATGATGCTCAAGTTGTCCTCTGGGCTTCAAGGATCGCGACCGGGATCAGTTCCGTGAAGGCCAATGCCTATGCCGATGTACCCTGCCCACTGGCGATGGACGCATTGGAAGCGGTGCTCATTGAGTTCCATACGGCGACTGACCGCTCGACAGTGGCGGGGTCTGTCCTCAATGCTTTCATCGCGCTCTGCGCTGACAGTGCAGTCCAGATCGAGGCCTATCTGCGTGCCTGCGAGCGCAAGCAACGGGAGGTTGATCAGGCGGAGGTTCAAGCGGCTCGTCTGGATGCGCTCATCGAACACCTCAAGCAGGTCGATGAGTCGCTGAAACGACAGTTTGACCTCAAAACCCAGGCGCTAACCGGGTTCACAGACGCCAATGATAGGATGCTTGCGCTGATAGGGCAGAGAACGGCTTTGCTCAATGACTCGGTGGATAACAGCCACTTCAACCAGTTGCTCAAGGATCTTGAGGCTGAATACCGAACGCTCTACGGCGACCTGTTGGACTACAAGCTGGAGCTTGAAAAGGCGCGCATTACAGGGATCGAAGCCAAGGCTGCCGACTACTACCGAGCGATCAATAACCACGACGATGACCATGAGCAGATAGAGACGCTGGCCTTTGAAAAGCTTACGGAGAGCTACCGGATCAAGATCACCAACGTGGACGGATCCCTGCTGGATGCGTTTGCTGTGCTCAGCGAAGGGCATCTGAGGGCGCTGGGCTTGTCGATTCTCTTGGCGATGGCTGAGAAAAACAATTTTCCGCTCATCGTTTTTGATGACGTCGTCAACGCGATCGATACGGATCACCGATCCAATATCATCGACTTGTTTTTCAATGATGACTACCTGCGCCGGATCCAGATGGTGGTGACGACCCACGATCGCCTCTTCTGGGAGCGCTTCTGCATCATCGCAGATCGCCATCCTCAATCCGACCAGCAAGCAAACCATGTGCTCAGCTATACGAACAAAGGCATCGTGGTCATTGATCATGCAGGCGGTTTTCAGAGAAAGGTGCACGTGGCGTTGTCGGTCTACGACGTTCGGCAAGCATTGCTGTATTGCCGGATCTGGTTCGAGTCCATGGTGCTAGAGTTCTGCATTGAAAACGGCGTTCAGGTGACCGCGAATTTCAACAAATCGCAACTAAAGAAGAGTATGTACCTGCAGGTGAGCCTGGAGCACACCTTCAAGCTGGTGGAGCCCTTCATTGACTACGACCTTTCGCATTTCAATTTCATCAAGAATGACTTGGTGAACTGGGGTGGCCAAAACCAGGAGCACCACGCCTTTGATGAAGGAAGCCTGAACTTTGTGCACTCCAAGACAAGTGGTGAGGTCCTGAAAATCTACGATGCCATCCGCTTTCTGGAATGCCAGCTCTTCATGGACAAAAAGAGAGAGTCAGGAGAAAGGTACCTTGCAGAGGTGAATGAAAAAATCGAGAAGGGCCGCAGGAAATTGGTAGGACTCGCCAGGGCTCCGGAAGAGGTGCAGCAAGAACATCAGGCCGGATTAAAGGCGCTGGAAAAGCGCGCCATTGAGCTCACCCAAGAGCTCCAGTTCATCGAGCGCTGCGTAGTGAGCGTTGCTGACCGCGAGCGAGCCAGGGATCTGCCAGCTGAGTTGCCGCCTACCTAGCCGTGTTGCAAGCCACCGTCTGGATGGTTGTTCGAATGACCAGTTTGAATCGCCCTGCGTTTTGTAGATACCTCGTTGCCCTAAAACTGAGACCGAGTACGAAGAGCCCTGAGCAATTCGCGTCTGGCTGAAAACACAACAGCGATAAAAGGGTGAATACGAGGGAACGTCTTACGAGAGTTCAGTGCAACACAGCGGAAAGGCAAAAGCCCGGTCGTTACCGGGCTTTGCAGATCCCTCAAGGGGAGATAAAGCTCAAGTGCCTCATGGGCTACCAGCCAGACTCTACGAGCGGTAGGCGCACATGTCAACGTTTTGCGTCTGGGACGAAGTAGTCAGGATACGTGTACCATAATGTGTAGTCGTCAGAGCTGACGCAGTCCTGTCTAGCACTGTGGGCGGGATACCATGCCGTAATCTGTAGTCGATACGAAGACTACTAATCTGATTTATTGGGTGTTTCTCAACGGTGCCATTACTGACTCTACGTCCAAACCGTTCATCAGGCAGTTGTGTGCTATTACTGACAGAGCCTCGAAAAGCTTGTCTCGCTGTCTTGCCAACGCAGCGTTCTCCGCTTGAAGACTTGCAATACGCTCTTCGAGACTTCTGCGCCGGCGGGCACCATCCGGATCCCTCCCGCTTTCCCTCATTTGAACAATACGGGCGGCCTCAATTCTGTCTCCACGGTCACCTCCTAGCGTAGCTCGGCTTGTCAGGCCCAGTCGGCGCTGTACCTCCGGTCGGGAAATGGGAGCGAGCTCCACTCCTGAGCTAATCATCTGGGCGAGGAGAGCGTCTATTGCTTCGTCAAGAGTGCTGCCCCTCAATGTCTGTCGTCGCGCCATAGTTGCCCCTAGTCATCTGATACCGAACTGTGTCGTTTGTCCGAGTCCGCAACTGTGATTGGACGCCCATTTGGAAACACGCGTTGCACACCTCCACTGGTATCGCGTGCTAGGACGGATTTTAGATTATTGAGTTTGTCCTCTTGGTCCGCCAGCCATACATCGCTGCCTGCCTCTCCGGCGCCGGCATCGCGCATGATAGTAATTGCGGCCGTAAGATTTTCGGCTTGTTTCTCAAGGTTCGTCCGTTCCGATGGAGTGCCCATCAGATGGAGATGCGAGCAGCCATTCCAGCACTGAAGATGCTTAGGGCAGGGCGCTTGGGAGAAGTCGTGAATGCAACCTCCAAAGGGTGTCACGTGCAGCGCCGTTGCGTGTACGGTAAGGAATGCGTCTGCCGTGATCGTGCCTTTATCTGACAGCAGCGCATGGTAACTGTCGGTCAACGCGCCCTGAATGCGCTTATCTCTTATGCCCGCATGTAGAAAGTCGATACGCTCGTGATGGCTATTGAACGCCAAGAACTCTTGATGGGTAGCGGTGTTTTCTTCAATGCTTGTGTGTTGGTAATAGACATTCTGGTCGAGGCGTTTCCGCCCCAGGGCAAGCGCTTGTTGAACATTGCTCATGCCAGTCAGATGATAAATAGTATTTCGCCAGTGGCGCGGTTGATGACTAGTCAGCCTAATCGGTGTCCCATCAGCTTCCAATAATGAACGGCGCGAGAATATGGAGGAGAATTGTGGATCCGCGCCGAGTGCCCGGTTGATGTCAGTCAACATGACTCGTCGCGGTATGGCACGGAACACATTGGACTCTCTCCCACCTAAACGAAATTGTCCGTCAAACGCAATTGCAAGCGTTTCGCTGGTTTTAAGTATTGTCCGAGGCATACCACCGAAATTCTCCGTTAGCACCTCATGACCGCGCAACTTAGGAATGAGTAACTTTTCAATCTCACCGGCTAGGTACCTCCGCCTCCTAGCTTCAGTGCGTTTAAGCTTTGTTTCATCGTCGAATGGGTCAACGCCATTTCTAGAAAGATATAAGTAGAGATTCCGACCTGAGCTTAACCCGTCACTAAATCCAAGCCACTCAAGAACTTGATTTTCAGTCAGAATTGCCCGCGGCGAGTAATGCCACAGACGTCCCGGATTGGCTTCTTGCCATCTAGCGATTTCTCGCTGTTCGTGCGTCAGTACCTTGAGTCGTTTGACTGCACGCCTAGCTAGAGGAATGTCGCTTTCAGCCAGCCAATGAACACGGGATTGAAATTGCTTTTCCGCGAAGTACCTAATTCCGCATTCGATGAGAGGCTTGCTATGGGCATCGACAACTACTTCTCCTGTCGTCTCTTTGATCGGCCTTTCGACCCAACAATCATAAGGTATTACTGCTACTTCGTTACCTCGTTGCCCAGTCGCTATCAATAAGTCGATCACTCGCAGCAAGATTTCTTCGCTGTCACTAAGTGGGTTATTCGAACAAAGGGCATAGGCTTCCATTGCCTCACGAGAGGGCAGCTTTTCATCAGATTTACGCTGTTTTACAGTGCGATCGGGATCATGCAGCGAAATATAGTCGTGACGGCGCTTTTCTGGTTTTGCATCATGCTCAAAGTGGATGGCGATCTCGGTTAATTGCAGGCTATCAATCGTCTCGGCTACTACTTGAAGGTGAGAGACCGCGTCATACAGATTCTTATAACCACTTTGGCGGAGAAAAACTACGACGCGATCAAAGTCGTCCCGTGTCAATTGTGTTGGATCGGATACGCCTCGCTCAAACAAGGGGTTGTATATTCGCCGAATAGCAATATTGTATGCAGCCACCATCGAAAACTTCAGGCTCCGGGTGCGTTGTAAATAGACAATCAGGGCCTTGTTAAAATCTTGGAACACGAGGGGGAGTGGGCCCTTCGCCGGAGAAGGATAGCCCGTTTTTTCGAGGGCTTGCCGGTGCGTCTCGAAGGTGAGCGTATTTTGCTTTCCCCGTTGTGGTAACCAGCCTCCGACGCCCCATAACGAGGACGCCCACGGTGTTGAAATCGGTAACGAATGGAAAAGCGCTTGTTCCCGTGTAACAAAATCTCCGAGGCGTTGACTTGCTCTAGAGAGCGTCATCTGCAGCATCCCCAATTTGTTGCCGGCAGCGCTCGATCGTAGCGCTTACCGCGAGAATGGTCGTCTGATGCTGGGCCAGAGGCCGGTTGTGAATGAGATCACCGGCTTGTTCTGCCATGTCGATGAACCGTTGCGCTTCCTTCTGCAGCGCCTCTTTCACCTGCTCATGACGGCCGTCAGCAAAGGGGTGGAACTTCTTGCAGGTGTAGCACGCGTATATAGGGTTGTAGGGACAGTGGGTATGAACGGGCAGGGCGCAGGCACCGATATTGCCTATGTATTGCGTATCAATGACGCCGCGGACGGCTGCTTCAGGAGCCGTATCGCGGCGTTGGACGATTTTCCCAGTTAATAAGCTGCGCATAATGCGTTGATAGACCGGGCTCTTACCCAGTGCTTTCTCTTTGATCCGGGCAATGTTGGGGGTGGCCGTTACGTAAGCTCGCGCTGCAACCGTGCTGTTGTGTCCGAGCAGTTCGGCAATCATGTCTGCCGGAGTCCCCTGATCCGCCAAACCTTGTCCGAGGTGATGACGCAACAACATGGTTACCTGGTTCGGCTTGTCTACACCAGCTTCATGTAGCTCGTGTTTGAGGCCCACAATGATTTTGGTTACAGACAGGCGCTTTCCACTAGGGCCGACAAATAATGGTTCACAATCGTCACCAAATCGGCGTTGAATTTCTGAAATGTGCCGTGAGATTTTTTCACCCAACCGCGTGGTTATTTTGCGGGGGCGTCGCTCAGGTCTGCGCTGTCCGACCTTTTTGGCCATGGGTAACCACAATGTGTAATACGTTTCATCCTCAGTGCTTTCGATAAACTCAAAATCCGCGATATCAAGCGAATGGAGTTGAATCGAACGCGGGCCTAATTCAAAGCTTAAGTGCAGCATGATGTTGACTTGAGCCTCGTTCCAGTCTTTGACCTGGATATCGCGTTCAATTCGCTGCAGTAACCGGACCTCTTCATCAAGGGCTAAACCGGACTGGGATAGGAATATACGTTCGTACGGATCAAGGCGGTTCGTCTTAATCTCTTTAAGAGCTAGGTATGTTTCTTTATCAAAGCCCAATATCCCTCGATTTAGGGCCCAGCGATAAAACGTTCTAAAAAAAATAGTGTTCTCGCGAAATTTCGCCCAAGCACTTATGGTCGTGACTACCTCTTGTCGCGTCCAAGGAAATTTGGCTGAGATGTCGCTTTCAGCTAGTCGTCCGAACACCCCGGATGCTTTGAATGCCGTTATAGGTGCATACTTTTCCAGTGCATAGGCCACGAACGCTTTGGCGATTTGCATGAGATCCGGATTCAAGTGGAGCGCATCCCAATCTATTTTCATAGCCGTTCCGCCGTCGTACCACCTCCAAACGCTCAATCGAGTATCGACATACCTTGGCTGGTCATTAGTGCGAGTTCGAATTGCAACGTAAGCGGGTCCCCTGAACACGTAAGCTGGCAAAGAGGAGGGTGGTGTTGCCTGTTTTTGGTCGGCTGATTTGGCCACGGCGAACCTCCTTAACTGTCAAGTCGGCTCCAGGCTGCCGAGGTGCGCTTGGCATTGTGGAGGTTGGCCGACTCCGCTAGATAACGACCTGCGTAACGGCGTGGCATCGTCGAGGTCTCAGACCAACCGCAGACTCGCCGCAGTTCGTCCGTGGCCCGTTCGAGGGCATGCCCACGCTTTTCGACCAGGTAAGCTAAAAATTGGTCTGCAAAGGTGTGGCGAAAGTCATGCGCAGAAAGTGTAGGCAACAATCCTGGATGAGCCAGCTCAATGGTCAGGAACAGCCGGTCAAGAACGTTAGACAACGCGCGGATCGACAGCGGGCGGCCACGATCCGAGATGAACAAGTAGCGATACAGCAATTTCATCGGTTTGCCGTCACGCAAAGGGCGCCGGTCGCTCTGGATATAGCGCTCGTAGACCTCATACAGCTGTGCGGAGATACCCACGGTCCGCCCATGTGTTTTGAGCGCAGGCTCTTCAACGCGCGGATCGCGGGGATCATGTTCTCGATCATTGATGCTGACATAGGCGTGCTGAGACCCTTTGTTGATATCCGTGGAGTAGAGCTTCAGAAGCTCTCCGCGACGGATGCCGGTCTCCAAGAGCAATTCGATCATTAGCCAATTACGCAGCTGCAAACGTTCCGGGAACGGATTCTCCACAGCGCCAGGGCGAATCAGTGTGCGAACGATCTGTAGTTGCGTATCTGTCAGGCTGCGGTAACGAGTGCGATCGGGACGTGCATTGATGATATGGCTCTCAAAGCGCCGCTCAATGACGTCGGCAACATCGGCAAATACCACGTTGATGTCAGCCTGTGTGGCTGAATTCTGACGGGCGCGCGGGATGTAACGGGTGACGCACCAAGACAGGTATTTCTTCAGCAGGCGCATGTACTGATCACGTGTTCGTGAACTGATCTGCTGAAAAAGTACAGTGCCAGCTTTGCCGATTCGGGCGACCAGGTTGTCGGCTTGACGGCCGCTTTGGAGCCAGATGGCGTAGCCGTCCAGTAACGCCAGAATCGACTCAAAGTGGCAGGCCAAGATCGCCTCATCGATATCCAGATCTCGGCTTTTGGCATAGGCGTAGAAAGCCTGGATAGCGCGCAGGTGCGCCGCAGCCGTGTTGTAAGCGCGATGCCTGAGTTTGAGTTGGACGTAGATGAACGGAATGAGTATGGGCAACGGCGTCGCATCACCAGCTTGTACAAGCAGCGGTAGTCGTTGACCTGAAGAGAACCTGCACTGAATCAGTTTCATCGACAGCCACCTCATTCAAGGAATCGTCATGAACACTATGGACATGGCCGGTTGAGAGAGTAGAAGTCAAATACGAATTGGTCGAATCAATGACTTACGTGGCTTATGAACATATCTGACATAGCACCTGGTTTAACATAATATACATTATGCGTATCGTCCTATACGGAGCTGAGGGGTTCTGGAGGCTGCTTTTCACCAGGTGATCAGCGTTAAGGTGTTGCTACTAGCAACACATGTTCAGGACGATGACTCCTGGGCTTGGCCATCTGCCTCGATACGAATCTTGGCGCGTGCAACAACGGCCATAGCCTCGGCAATGAAAGCCGCGTCACCGGTGTCGTGTGCATCAGCCAAAAATACAGCTATGGCCTCTGAATCAACCAGCGCGTCTGCTGGGTCATAATCATAAATTGGCTCTGTCATCTGATCACCTGGAGAAAATAATGAACCCGAAGCCCAAGGCTAAAAATACGAGCTGGAAAGTCAAATGCCAGGATGCAGCTGATAGCACTGGCGATTTGATCATACCGCTGACTGACGATCTCCTGTCGGCCATCAAGTTGGCCAGCGGCGACACACTCGACATGGAAGTAAAACCTAACGGCACGATAATGCTGACTCCAGTTCGTGCGTAGGATCAATTGAGCCATCCACCGGCTTGATGGTTGCAGCCCATAAACGACGTGACTTGTTACCGATTACACGTGATTTCACGGGGTGCTAATTTCTAATTGTTGAGAGATAGCGTTCAAATTTGGAAGATAACGAGCAAGGATGAGCTACCCCTAGTTCATCTGTTGAGCTACCCTCCTCTTTTTTAATAGCCTTTAAGCATAACTATACTAAATGACTATTTAGTATAGTTATATCTGAGTGTCATCCATCAAAGCCTAAACCGATCCACCGACTGCGAAAGCTTCCCCGCCAAACTCGACAATTCATCCGTCGTCGACGCCGTCTCGCCAATCACCCGACTGTTACTTTCCGACATCCCCGCAATCCTCTCCACCTGATGAGCAATCTCATTACTGGCCAGGCTCTGTTCACTAATAGTGCGGGAAATATCGTTGACCAACTCAGTGGTACTCAGCGTAGCCTGGAGAATCTCGCGAATGGCGCGTTCCACTTCGGCAGTCACTGCCATGCCCTTATCCACTTGGGCAACGCCCTCCTCCATGCTGATTACCGCTGCTCGGGTGTTCTGCTGGATGCTCCCAACCATG
>Ga0308161_1001115_pt1 | contig 34616 bp, 28 predicted proteins | sample PhyFR2_FD_201034 | JGI IMG/M metagenome (GOLD analysis project Ga0308161, IMG submission 201034) | Phyllosphere microbial communities from UC Gill Tract Community Farm, Albany, California, United States - DLSLF.R2 | ecosystem: Host-associated > Plants > Phyllosphere > Unclassified | place: USA...
CGTTCCTGGTGGCGGCGCGGCGCGCGGGCCGCGCGCGGGCGCGGGCGGAGTCGCGAGCGGGCAGGACGCGCCGCGTGCGGAGCGCCGAGGGAGCACGATCCATCACGCTCGCGCGCCCGGAACGACAGGAACAGCCCACTCGGCGTCAGCATCCGGGCGCGCCGTCCGGGGCGCCCGCCCGCCGGACGGGAGGCACGGTGCCAGCGGGAGCCGCGCCTCCCGTCCGACGCTTCCGCAGTCCGGCCCGCGCACCACCGGCGGCCAAGCGCGGACCAGACAGGGGCGCGACCTGCCCGCGCACAAGGGAAAGCACGTCGCACCGCGGCGAACCGCGGCGCGACGTGCCCGCGGTGGTGCGGAGGACGGGAGGCACGGTGCCAGCGGGAGCTACACCTCCGTCCGACGCTTCCTCAGTCCGGCCCGCGCACCACGGGCGGCCAAGCGCAGACCAGGCGCGGCGCAACGTGCCCTCGCACAAGCGGAAGCGCGTCGCGCCACGGCGAAGCGTGGCGCGACGTGCTCATGGTTGGGCGGAGGACGGGAGGACGGGAGGCACGGTGCCAGCGGGAGGCGCGCCTCCCTTCCCGCGGTCCCGCCGGCCCGGCGGCCGCCGCCGCGGCGGTACCGCGGCGTCGCCGAGGCACGACCTGCCCCCGCACAACGGAAAGCACGTCGCACCACGGCGAACCGCGGCGCGAGGTGCCTCGCGTTGTGCGCCGCCACGACAGCGCCGCGCCGTCCGCCGGCGCAACAGGCACCGCGTCGACCGCCGACGCAACAGGCGCCGCGTCAACGCCGGTGCGACAGCACGAACGTCAGCGCCCGCGCGACGAGGTCAGCGCGCTGCGCGCCGCAGACGCCGCCGCCGCAGCCGGTTGATCCGCGTTGCCCAGGTCGGCCCCTCGTAGAGGAACGCGGTGTAGCCCTGCACGAGCGTCGCACCCGCGTCGATGCGGTCCTGGACGTCCTGCTCCGAGGTCACTCCCCCGACGGCCACGACGCAGAAGTCGTCGGGCACGGCAGCACGGACGCGGCGCAGGACCTCGAGGGACCGCTCCGCGACCGGCGCACCGGAGAGTCCGCCTGCGCCCATCGCCTCGACCTCGGCGGCCGGGGTCCGCAGTCCGGTCCGCGCGATCGTCGTGTTGTTCGCGATGATCCCGGACAGCCCGAGGTCGACCGCGAGCCCGGCGATCGCGTCGATCTGCTCGTCGGTCAGGTCCGGGGCGATCTTCACGAGCACGGGCGTCCGTCCGGCGGCGTCCCGCACGGCCGACAGCAGCGGACGCAGCTGGTCCAGCTCCTGCAGTCCGCGGAGTCCGGGCGTGTTCGGCGAACTGACGTTGACCGCCAGGTAGTCGGCGAACGGCGCGAGCAGCCGCGTGGACTCGAGGTAGTCGTCGACGGCGTCCTCGACCGCGACGACCCGGCTCTTGCCGATGTTGACGCCGATCACCGGGCGACCCGGGTTGCGGCGCGCACGTTCCAGGCGACGTGCGGCTCGGGCGGCACCGTGGTTGTTGAAGCCCATGCGGTTGATCAGTGCCCGGTCGGCGATGAGGCGGAACAGACGCGGACGTTCGTTGCCCGGCTGCGGCTTCGCGGTGATCGTCCCGACCTCGACGTGTCCGAAGCCGAGGAGCCCGAGCCCCGCGATGCCGCGCGCGTCCTTGTCGAACCCGGCGGCCAGGCCGAAGCGCGAGGGGAAGTGGATGCCCATGGTCGTGACGCCGTCCTCGGCCGCCGGGCGGGAGTACCGCTCGACCGCGCCGCCGAGGACGGGGACCTTCGGGAGCGCGCGGATCACGGCGAAGGCGATGTGGTGCGCCCGCTCCGGGTCCATGTTCGCGAACACCGACCGGAACACGACCGCGTACCCGGCGCGGACGAGCCGCTCGGCGACGCCGCTCATGCGCCCGAGCCCGAGGCGCCGGAACCAGAGGCGCCGGAACCGGAAGAGCCAGAACCGGATGAGCCCGACCCCGAGGAGCCCGAACCGGATGAGCCCGACCCCGAGGAGCCCGAACCGGCGGTACCCGACCCCGAGGCGCCAGCCCCGGCCGTGACCGTCCCGGCTGCCTGCGCAGCGTCCCGGTGGTCGATCCGCAGCTGACCGATGGCGTCCTCGAAGTCCTCGAGCGACTCGAACGCCTGGTACACGCTCGCGAAGCGCAGGAACGCCACCTCGTCGAGCTCGCGCAGCGGCGCCAGGATCGCCAGGCCGATGTCGTTCGCGTCGATCTGGCTCGACCCCGAGGAACGGACCGTCTCCTCGACACGCTGGGCCAGCACGGCGAGGTCGCCGTCGGTCACCGGCCGGCCCTGGCACGCCTTGCGCACACCGGAGACGATCTTGTCGCGGCTGAACGGCTCGGTGACGCCGTTGCGCTTCACGACGTTCAGCGAGGCGGTCTCGGTCGTCGAGAACCGCCGTCCGCAGTTCGGGCACTGACGACGGCGACGGATCGAGGTCCCGTCGTCACTGGTGCGGGAGTCGACGACGCGGGAGTCCGGGTGGCGGCAGAAGGGGCAGAACATGGCCGTCCCAGGCTACCGGCTCCCGGCTGCCGTCAGGCCCGGCCGGTGCGTTCCGTCACCGCGGCGGCGTGACCGGGGAGCTGCTCCTCGGTCGCGAGCGCCACGATGTGCGGAGCGACCTCTGCCAACGCTGTCGGCGAGTACCGGATCACCTGCTGCGGGCGGAGGAACGTGGACGCCGACAACCCGGACCCGAAGCGCGCCTGACCCCCTGTCGGCAGGACGTGGTTCGACCCCGCCAGGTAGTCCCCGAGGCTCACGGGCGTGCTCGGTCCGACGAAGACGGCACCGGCCGCGTCGATGTCGGCGAGGACCGCGTCGTCGTCGGCGGTCTGCACCTCGAGGTGCTCCGGCCCGTACGCGTTGCTCACGGTCGCGGCGTCGGCGAGCGAGTCCACGAGCACGACCGCCGACTGCGGTCCGTCCAGGGCGGTCTGGAGGCGCGCAGCCGTCCCGAGCGCAGCCACCCGTTCCGGGATGGCCGCCTCCACGGCGTCGGCGAACGCCTCGGACGTCGTCACGAGCACGCTGCCGGCCTGCTCGTCGTGCTCGGCCTGGCTCACCAGGTCGGCGGCGACGAAGCCCGGGTCGGCGGTGTCGTCGGCGATCACGAGGATCTCGGTCGCCCCGGCCTCGGAGTCGATGCCGACGACGCCGCGCACGAGGCGCTTGGCCGCGGCGACGTAGTTGTTGCCCGGACCGGTGACGAGGTCGACCGGCTCGAGGCCGATCGACGCGACGCCGTACGCGAGGGCACCGACCGCGCCGGCACCGCCCATGGCGTAGACCTCGTCGATGCCGAGCAGCCCCGCCGCGGCGAGGATCGTCGGGTGGACCCGGCCGCCGTGGTCGCGCTGGGGCGGCGACACGAGCGCGATCGAGCCGACGCCGGCGACCTGGGCCGGGACGACGTTCATCACGACGCTCGACGGGTACACGGCCTTGCCGCCGGGGACGTAGAGCCCGACGCGGCGCATCGGCTGCCAGCGCTGGTGCACCTCGGCGCCGTCGGCGAGGGTCGTCACCGACCCGGCGGGCACCTGCGCGGCACTCGCGGCACGGACCCGGCGGATGGCCTCGTCGAGCGCGGCCCGGAGCTCCGGCGTGAGTCCCGCGACGGCCGCGGCGATCTCGGCGGCGGGCACCCGCACGTGCTCGGGCGCTCCCCCGTCGAACCGCTCGGCCTGGTCGCGCAGTGCGTCGGCTCCCTGGTGTCGGACCGCGTCGACGAGCTCGCGCGCGGACGCCACGGCGGACGAGACGTCACCGGCGGCGCGCGGCATGAGACGGAGGAGTTCGGCACGGGCGGGCAGACCGCCGCGGAGGTCGATTCGCTGCATCATGAGGGGTCCAGCGTACCGGCGGCACCCGACAGGAGCGCGTCGACGACGGGCCCGTGCCGGGCGGTCGATCCGGCGTCCCAGGCGCCGAGCAGGTGCAGCGTGACGACCCGGAACGCGAGCGCACGGACGAGCAGCTGCGGCCACTCGGGCGCGGCGGCGAGTTCCCCGAGCGGCCCGAGCCGTCGGAGCGGGACACCGTGCCAGCAGACCGCGTCCACGGCGGCGACCGCGGCACCGTACCCCGCCGGTCGCCAGTAGGGCGCCCAGTCGAACACCGCGGGCGGCTGCCCCGGCGCGAACAGCACGTTGCCGAGCAGGTCGCCGTGCACCGGCTGCTCGGGCGTCCGGACGGGCCGGAACGATCCGGCCAGGCGGCGCAGCAGCGGATCGGTGCGGAGCAGCCGGTCGGTGCGCGGTGCGCGGTCCCCCGGGGCGTCGGGCCGTGCTGGCCCGGCCTCCCACACCACGCGGTCGGCGCGGCTCCACGGGTCGTCGACCAGGTCGAGGAACGCGGGCCGGTCGAGACCCGCCAGGGCTGCCTCGAACGCCGACCCGGCGCGGACGACGTCCTCGACGCGCGCCGGGTCCGTCGCACCGTCGAGCCACTCCCACGCCTCCCACCCGTCGACGAACCAGGGACCGGCCGACCGCACGTCGCCCGACCCGGGTTCGACGGGCCCCAGTTCGACGGGCTCCGGGTCGACGGGCTCCGGGTCGACCGGCCCCGGGTCGACGGCCCGGCGGTCGACGCCCGCGGGGCCGACTGCGACGGCCCCGGTGCCCACGGACCTGCCTCCGCCGACCGCAGCCGCGACCGGGCGGGGCGTCCGGAACGCGGCCGTGTGCGGGAGCCGGGCCAGCGTGTCGGACCGCCACCGCGCCTCCCGGACGTCACCGTGCGGACGCAGGACGACGTCACCGGCGCGCCACGTCTCCCCGCGCCCACCGTCGAGGCGGACCGGCGTGCGGCCACCGGCCCCGAACGCCCGGAGCACCGCGGCCGACGGCCGTGGTGCTCCGGGGGCGGTCACGCCGTGCCTAGACCAGACAGCGCGGGCCGAGCAGGCTCTTCAGCTCGCCGAACAGGTCGGGCGTCAGGTTCACCGGCATCGGCAGCTCGAACGTGCGCGCGACGGAGTCCTTCACGAGCTTGAGCCGCACCTCGGTCTCGCCGCTGTGCCGACCGAGCACCGCGGCCAGCTCCGTGACGATCTCGGTGGTCGCCTGACGCTCCGGCACCGACAGCGTCAGCGGGCCGGAGCCCATCGCGTCGCCGACGTTCGGCTGGAACATGCTCACCGCGTGCAGCGCCTTGCCGTCGTCGCGGACGTTCACCCGGCCGCGCAGCACGACGATCGAGTCGGCGACGAGGGACGGGCCGAACTCCTGGTACGTCTTGCCGAGGAACATGACCCCGATCTCGCCGCCGAAGTCCTCGATCTGGACGATGCCGTACGGGTTGCCGCTCGACTTCGCGACGCGGTGCTGCACGCTCGTGAGCAGGCCCGCCACCGTGACGGTCTCGCCCTCGATCGAGTCGTCGGCGCTGAGCAGGTCGGCGATGGTGATCGACTGGTGCTTCGCGAGCTCGATCTCGAGGCCGGCCAGCGGGTGGTCGGACACGTAGAGGCCGAGCATGTCGCGCTCGAACGCCAGCTTGTCGCGCTTGGACCACTCCGGACGGTCCGGGACCTGCGACACCGGGGCCGAGGACGGCTGCTCCTCGGCGACCTCGGCGAACAGGGAGTCGAAGTCGAAGCCGACGTTGCCGTGGGCCTCGTCGCGCTTGACCTTGACCGCGCCCTCGACCGCGCCCTCGTGGATCTCGACCAGGGCGCGCCGGGTGTCGCCGAACTCGTCGAACGCGCCGGCCTTGATGAGCGACTCGACGGTCCGCTTGTTCGCCGACGAGATCGGGATCTTGCGCAGGAAGTCGTGGAACGACTCGAACGCGCCCTTCTCGGTGCGCGCCTGCACGATGTCGTCGACGACGTTGAAGCCGACGTTGCGGATCGCGCCCATGCCGAAGCGGATGTCGTCCCCGACGGCCGCGAAGAAGCCGATCGACTCGTTGACGTCCGGGGGCATGACCTTGATGCCCATGCGTCGGCACTCGTTGAGGTACAGCGCGAGCTTGTCGCGGGCGTCACCGACGCTCGTGAGCAGCGCCGCCATGTACTCGGCCGGGTAGTGGGCCTTGAGGTACGCGGTCCAGAACGACACGACGCCGTACGCGGCCGAGTGCGCCTTGTTGAACGCGTAGTCGGAGAACGGCAGCAGGATGTCCCAGAGCGTCTTGATGGCAGCGGCCGAGTAGCCGTTGTCCTGCATGCCCTTCTGGAAGCCCGCGTACTGCTTGTCGAGCTCGGACTTCTTCTTCTTGCCCATCGCGCGGCGGAGGATGTCCGCCTGGCCGAGGGAGAAGCCCGCGACCTTCTGCGCGATGGCCATGACCTGCTCCTGGTAGATGATCAGGCCGTAGGTCGTGCCGATGATGTCCTGGAGCGGTTCCTCGAGTTCCGGGTGGATCGGCGTGATCGGCTGCTCGCCGTTCTTGCGGAGCGCGTAGTTCGTGTGCGAGTTCGCGCCCATGGGCCCCGGACGGTACAGGGCGATGAGCGCGGAGATGTCCTCGAAGTTGTCCGGCTTCATCAGGCGGAGCAGACCGCGCATCGGGCCGCCGTCGAGCTGGAACACGCCGAGGGTGTCGCCGCGCTGCAGGAGCGCGTAGGCCTCTTCGTCCTCGAGCCCCATCGTCTCGAGGTCGAGGTCGATGCCGCGGTTGCTCTTGATGTTGTCGAGGGCGTCGCTGATGATCGTGAGGTTCCGGAGCCCCAGGAAGTCCATCTTGATCAGGCCGAGCGACTCCGCGGCCGGGTAGTCGAACTGCGTGACGATCTGGCCGTCCTGCTCGCGCTTCATCACGGGGATGATGTCGATGAGCGGCTCGCTCGACATGATGACGCCGGCGGCGTGGACGCCCCACTGGCGCTTCAGCCCCTCGAGCCCGAGCGCGGTGTCGAACACCGTCTTCGCCTCGGGGTCGGTCTCGACGACCGTGCGGACGTCGACGGCCTCCTTGTAGCGCGGGTGGTCCTTGTCGAAGATCCCGGTGAGCGGGATGTCCTTGCCCATCACGGGCGGCGGCATCGCCTTCGTGAGCTTCTCGCCCATGCCGAAGGGGAAGCCGAGCACGCGGGAGGAGTCCTTGAGCGCCTGCTTCGCCTTGATGGTGCCGTACGTGACGATCTGGGCGACGCGCTCCGACCCGTACTTCTCGGTGACGTACTTGATCGCCTCACCACGGCGCCGGTCGTCGAAGTCGACGTCGAAGTCGGGCATCGAGACGCGGTCCGGGTTGAGGAATCGCTCGAAGATGAGGCCGTGACGGATCGGGTCGAGGTCGGTGATGCGCATCGCGTACGCGACCATCGAGCCGGCACCGGAACCACGGCCCGGTCCGACGCGGATGCCGTTGTTCTTCGACCAGTTGATGAAGTCGGCGACGACGAGGAAGTACCCCGGGAAGCCCATCTGGTTGATGATCCCGACCTCGTAGTCGGCGCGCTCCTGGACCTCGCGCGAGATGCCCTCGGGGTACCGGTACTCCAGACCCTTCGCGACTTCCTTCTCGAACCACGAGTGCTCGGTCTCGCCCTCGGGCACCGGGAACTTCGGCATGTAGTTCGCCGCGGTGTCGAACTCGACCTCGCACCGCTCGGCGATGAGGAGCGTGTTGTCGCAGGCCTCGGGGTGGTCGCGGAAGACGTGGCGCATCTGCTGCGGGGTCTTCAGGTAGAACTCGTCGGCGTCGAACTTGAAGCGGTTCGGGTCGTTCAGCGTCGACCCGGACTGCACGCAGAGCAGCGCCGCGTGCGACTTCGCGTCGTGCGCGTGGGTGTAGTGCAGGTCGTTCGTCCCGATGAGCGGGATGCCGAGGTCCTTCGAGATGCGGACGACGTCCTCGATCACGCGGCGCTCGATCTCGAGGCCGTGGTCCATGATCTCGGCGAAGTAGTTGTCCTTGCCGAAGATGTCTCGGTAGTCGGCGGCGGCCCTGAGCGCTTCGTCGTACTGGCCGAGACGGAGTCGGGTCTGGATCTCGCCCGAGGGGCACCCCGTCGTCGCGATGATGCCGTCGTGGTACTGGTCGAGGAGCTCGATGTCCATGCGGGGCTTGAAGTAGTAGCCCTCGATCGAGGCGCGGGACGACAGCCGGAACAGGTTGTGCATGCCCGCGGTGTTCTCGGCGAACATCGTCATGTGCGTGTACGCACCCGAGCCCGAGACGTCGTCGCCCCCGCCGTCGCCCCAGCGCACACGCGTCTTGTCGGTGCGGTGCGTGCGCGGCGTGATGTACGCCTCGGTCCCGATGATCGGCTTGACGCCGCCGGCCTTCGCGGCCTTCCAGAACTCGAACGCGCCGAACATGTTGCCGTGGTCGGTGACGGCCACCGCCGGCATCCCCTGCGCGGCGGTCTCGGCGACGAGGTCGGTGAGTCGCGCGGCGCCGTCGAGCATCGAGTACTCGCTGTGCACGTGCAGGTGGACGAAGGAGTCGGTGTCCGACACGGTACCTCCGGTTCGACGGTCTGCTGCGGGGCGGGAACAGCCTACCCGCGACCGGCGACGTTCCCGCGCGTGTCCGACGTGACCGCAGACGTTCCCGCGCGTGTCCGACGCGAGCGCAGACCGGCGTCCGGCGCTGCCCGCCCCGCGAGCGGGCAGGACACGCCACGGGCGTTGCGCCGATCGGGCGGTTCGCGTCGCTCGATGCCGCCCACCGTGACGGAGAAGGCCCGCTCGGCTCGCGGAGCGGGCCGGCCCTGCCGAGCGGCCCTCGCCGCTCGGCTCGCCGGGCGAGCCGGCCCTGCCGAGCGGACAGGACATGCCGCGCGCGTTCCGCGGAGCGGGCGGTACACGTCGCCTGATGGCGCCGATCGAGACGGAACGTGCCCGCTCGGGGGCCGACGGTGGACGCGACCCGGTGCCGGACGGGAGGCGCGTGGCGGCGCCGCAACGCGCCTCCCGTCCGGGCGTGGACTGGCTCGGCACCGAACGAACGCGCAGGACACGCCGCGCGGTGTTCGCCGAGCGGGTGCGGACCGTCGGGCGGACGCACCGAGTGGGACGGATCGGGCCCGCTCGGCCAGGGCGGCGCCGCCACGCTGCCACGCGCCGCCCACCCGGCGGCGCGTGGCCCGGCGGCGGTCGCCCTCAGGCGGACGCGGCCCGGATCCGGTCGAGCGCGACCTGCAGGTCCTCGGGGTAGGACGCCTCGAACGACACCCACTCCCCCGTGCGCGGGTGCGCGAAGCCGAGCCGGACCGCGTCGAGCCACTGCCGCGTCAGCCCGAGCTCCCCGGCGAGCACCGGGTCGGCGCCGTACGTGGTGTCCCCGACGAGCGGGTGGCGGGTGGCAGCCATGTGCACGCGGATCTGGTGGGTGCGCCCGGTCTCCAGGTGCACCTCGAGCAGCGACGCGGCACGGAACGCCTCGAGGGTCTCGTAGTGCGTGACGCTCGGCTTGCCGTCCGCGGTGACCGCGAACTTCCAGTCGCTCGACGGGTGCCGTCCGATGGGCGCGTCGATCGTGCCGGAGCTCGGGTCGGGGTGCCCCTGCGCGAGCGCGTGGTAGACCTTCTCGACGGTCCGCTCCTTGAACGCCCGCTTCAGGTGCGTGTACGCGGTCTCGGCCTTCGCGACGACCATGAGCCCGGACGTCCCGACGTCGAGCCGGTGCACGATGCCCGCGCGCTCGGCGGCGCCGGAGGTCGCGATCGTGAATCCCGCGGCGGCGAGCCCCCCGGGGACGGTCGGGCCGTCCCACCCGGGCGACGGGTGCGCGGCGACACCGACGGGCTTGTCGACGACGACGATGTCCTCGTCGTCGTGGACGATCGTCATGCCCGGCACCTCGACCGGGACGATCCGCGGCGGCTCCTTGGGCGACCACGACACCTCGAGCCAGGAGTCGGCGTGCAGCCGGTCGGACTTGCCGACCGTCACGCCGTCGACGCTGACGCCGCCAGCGGCGACGACGTCGGCCGCGAACGACCGGCTGAAGCCGAGCAGCTTCGCGAGGGCGGCGTCGACGCGCTCGCCCGCGAGCCCGTCCGGCACGGGCAGGGACCGGGACTCGACGCTCACGTCGCGTCGTGTCCGAGCGCGTCGCGGAGGTCGTGCGGCCCGCGCGGGTCCGTGGTGCGGTCGGCCGGCCGGGAGGCGCGACCCGCGTCCGCAGCGTCGGCCGCGGTCGTCGGGACGGCTGCGTCACGGGCGGCGGTCCCGTCGTCCGCGACGCGGTGCGCGGAGCGCTCGACGTCGTCGGACGACGTGGCGGTGGCGGCCGCGTCGGCGCGCTGCTGCTTCGCCGACGGCGTGCGCGTCCCGTCGAGGTTGACCCCGAACACGACGAGCAGCACGAACACGACCATGCTGACGCAGATGAACGCGTCCGCGATGTTGTAGATCGCCGGCATCATCCACGGCGTGGAGATGAAGTCGACCACGTGCCCGCGACCGAAGCCGGGCTCTCGGAAGAGCCGGTCGAGCAGGTTGCCGAGCGCGCCGCCGAGCAGCATGCCCAGGACGAGCGCCCACCACATCGACCGGATGCGCCGCGCGAAGACGATGATCGCCACGACCACGGCCGTCGACACGATCGAGAACACCCACGTCATGTTGACCGCGAACGAGAACGCGGCGCCGGGGTTCCGCACGTAGAAGAACTGCAGGGCGTCCCCGAGGACGGCGACGGGCTGGCCGTACGGCAGGTTCGCGACGACGAGGGCCTTCACGCCCTGGTCGAGCGCCACCACGACGACAGCGGCGAAGGCCAGTGCCGCGATAGCGCGGACACTGACCTTCGCCGATGGTGCTGGTCGGACCAACGTCAGTTGCCGAAGCCCTGCGCCGATGCCGGCGCGGGGGTGAGGCCGGACTGCTCGGAGCCCGAACCGTCGAGCTCGGCGAGCTGCCCCTGGATGTAGCTCTTGAGCTGCGCACGGTAGTCGCGCTCGAACGTCCGGAGCTCGTCGATCTTGCCCTCGAGCTGGCGCTGCTCCTGCTCGAGCACCTGCACGCGCTGGCGGTTGGTGTTCTCGGTGTCCGCGATGATCTGGCGCTGCTTCGCCTCGGCCTCGGAGACCAGGCGGGCGGCCTGCGCGGTGCCCTCGGCGATGAGCGCGTCACGCTTCTCGACGCCCTCGCGGACGTGCTCCTCGTGCAGACGACGAGCGAGCGTGAGGAGGTTCGTGGTGCCCTCGGTGTCCTCGTCGGCGGGGACCGTCGACGGGGCCGGCGCGGCGGCGGCGACCGGAGCGGGCTCCGGTGCTGCGGCGACGGGGGCCGGGGTGGGCTCGGGCTCCGGAGCGGAGGCCGGTGCCGACTGCTCGTCCTTCGCCAGCTTCGGCGCGGACTCGGCCGACTGCAGGCGCTGGCGCAGCTCGTCGTTCTCGGCCGTCAGACGACGGAGCTCGACGACGACCTCGTCCAGGAAGTCGTCGACCTCGTCCTGGTCGTAGCCCTCACGGAACTTCGTCGGCTGGAACCGCTTGTTGACTACGTCTTCCGGCGTCAAAGCCATTGCCGTCACCTCGATAGAACTGCTGAACGTGTGGAACCACTTGCGTCACGACCGAACCTACCAGCCGTGCCGAGTGGTGCGGAGGCCTGCCGGAGCGGGCCTCGATCCCGACCACCGTACACCGACACCGTGCCCGGAACGGTGTCCGGGCCCCGGCGTGGCGCGTGTCGGGACCGATCCGGTCAGAACGACCGGGCGAGCGTGCCGACGATCACCCGGAGGATGATCACGACGAGCATGACGATGGTCCACCCGAAGTCGAGTGCGACCGGCCCCATCCGCAACGGCGGGAGGAGCCTGCGCACGGCCCGGATCGGCGGGTCGGTCACGGTGTACACGAACTCCGAGAGCACGAGCACGCCGCCCCGGGGACGCCACGACCGGTTGTACGCCTGCACGATGTCGAGCGCGAACCGGCCCCACATCACGAAGAAGTAGAGGAGGAGGGCGAAGGACAGGATCCCGAAGACCAGTGACACGATGGGGCTCGCTCGGCTCGGGTGCGCCCGTCAGACCGACGGCCGCACGGGGGCGGGTGAACCGGGGGCCGGCTCAGGACTGGGCGAAGAAGGACGCCTCGATGTCGGACTCTACCTCAGCCGGCTCGCCGCTCACCGCGACGTGGGCGGGCGACAGCAGGAAGACCTTGTTGGTCACGCGCTCGATCTTGCCGTACAGCCCGAGGGACAGCCCCGACGCGAAGTCGATCATGCGACGGGCGTCGGTCTCGGTCATCTGCGAGAGGTTGATGATGACGGGGATCCCGTCGCGGAAGCTCTCGGCGATGGACTGGGCGTCCTTGTACTCGCGCGGGTGGACGGTGAGGATCTCGTTCATTTCCTGGACCGGGGTCGCCTTCTGTGCGGTCGTGTGCGAGCGGCGGAGCGGGGTGACCTGGGCGCCGCGCTGGTGGGTGTGCGTCTTGGGCTCCGCGGGTGCCGCTGCCGGAGCGGCCGCGGGTGCCGGGGTCTCCTGCACGGGCGCCACCGACGGGGCTGCGGCGGGGGCGGGAGCGGCGTGCTGCCGCTGCTGCGCGGGAGCTTCCTGCTGCTCGTCCTCGTACAGTTCCTCGTCGGCGAGGCCGAGGTAGACCATCGTCTTCTTGAGCGGGTTGGCCATGGTTCCTCCGGTCGTGCTTGCTCGTGGGTGCCCTGCCACGAGGCTAGGGCGCGACCGGTCGGTTTCCCGTGATTGCGGTCCCGATCCGCAGGTGTGTCGCGCCCTCGGCGATCGCCTCGGCGTGGTCACCGCTCATCCCCGCCGAGATGTCGGTCGCGCCGGGCGCCAGCGACGCCACCCGCTCCGAGATCGTCCGCAGCCGGGCGAACGAGGCGCGGGGCGACCCCTCGAGCGGCGCGACCGCCATCACACCGCGAAGGCGGACGGTTCCGGTCGCGAGCACCCGCTCGACCATCGCCTCGACGGCGTCGGGCTGCACGCCGCCACGGCCCGGGTCGTCGGTGAGGTTCACCTGCACGAAGCCGTCGACGACGCGCGGGTCGGGCTCGGCCTCGGTGGGCGCGAAGGCGTCGACCACGGAGTCCCGGTCGAGCGAGTGCACCACGTCGGCGTAGCGGCGGACCTGCCGCGCCTTCTTCGACTGGAGCTGGCCGACGAAGTGCCAGGTCAGCCCGAGGTCGGCGAGCTCCGCGGCCTTCGCCTGCGCCTCCTGGTGGCGGTTCTCCCCCACGTCGGTGACGCCGAGCGCCGCCAGGTCGCGGACGAGCGACGCCGGGTGGTACTTCGTGACGACGACGAGCGTCAGCTCGTCGACGCTGCGTCCCGCGACACGTGCCGCGTCGGCGATGCTGCCGCGCACCGTCGCGAGCCGCGTCGCGAGCGCGTCGTCACCACCGGACGCAGCACGCGCCTCCCGTCCGTCGTCGGGTGACGAGGCGGACGGGAGGCGCGTGTCGGCTGCCATCGTTCCTTACTTGAGGAAGTCGGGGACGTCGAGCTCGTCGTCGCCGTCGAAGGCCGGGTCGGCGGCGCGCTGCGCCGGCGCCTCGTGCTGCTGCGAGGCCCACGACGGCGTGCTGGTCGCGGTGTCCTCGATCGAACCGGTCGAACCGCTGGACGCGGGAGCGGACGAGCCGCCCTCGGGGTCGACCCAGCTCGAGCGACGCTCCTTCTGCTGTGCGCTCGGCTCGCCGCCGTCGAAGCCGGCGGCGATGACGGTCACGCGGACCTCGTCGCCGAGGGTGTCGTCGATGACGGCACCGAAGATGATGTTGGCCTCGGGGTGGACCGCTTCCTGCACCAGGCGCGCGGCGTCGTTGATCTCGAAGATGCCGAGGTTCGACCCACCCTGGATCGAGAGCAGCACACCGTGCGCACCGTCGATCGAGGCCTCGAGCAGGGGCGAGGCCACGGCGAGCTCGGCGGCCTTGATCGCCCGGTCGGCCCCGCGGGACGAACCGATGCCCATGAGCGCGGAACCGGCGCCCTGCATGACCGACTTGACGTCGGCGAAGTCGAGGTTGATCAGACCCGGGGTCGTGATGAGGTCGGTGATGCCCTGCACGCCGGCGAGCAGCACCTGGTCGGCGGTCGCGAAGGCCTCGACCATGGAGATGCCGCGGTCGGAGATCTCGAGCAGGCGGTCGTTCGGGACGACGATGAGCGTGTCGACCTCGTCCTTGAGTCCGGCGACGCCGTTCTCGGCCTGGGACTGGCGACGCTTGCCCTCGAAGCTGAACGGCTTCGTGACGACGCCGATGGTGAGCGCGCCGATCGACTTCGCGATCCGCGCGACGACCGGCGCACCACCCGTACCGGTGCCGCCGCCCTCGCCTGCGGTGACGAAGACCATGTCGGCGCCCGCGAGGGCTTCCTCGATCTCCTCGGCGTGGTCCTCGGCGGCACGACGGCCGACCTCGGGGTCCGCGCCGGCACCGAGGCCGCGCGTGATCTCACGACCCACGTCGAGCTTCACGTCGGCGTCGCTGAGCAGGAGCGCCTGGGCGTCGGTGTTGATCGCGATGAACTCGACGCCGCGGAGGCCGAGCTCGATCATGCGGTTCACGGCGTTCACGCCGCCGCCGCCGACGCCGACGACCTTGATGACGGCGAGGTAGTTGTGGTTCGTGGTCACGTCAGTCGGGCCTCCGGTCGAAACCCTCAACCTCTACTTGAAGTTCAGGGGTCTTGCTGGTAGATGTGGTGCTCCGACGACGCTACGGGTGCCCCGGGAGCCCTGTCGCCCCGCCACGCCGCGTGTCGTCATTCGGGTTCCGCAATTCCGGCACCCGGACCAGCCGCCAGCGGTCGGTCCGCCGCACGCCCCGACACCCGGGCCGTGCGGCCCGGCTCACTGCTCCGCGCGGACGATCCCGTCGCCCGGCTCACTGCTTCGCGCGGACGATCCCGTTGTCCGGCGCGGACACGTCGTACTCGACCGGCGTCCCCGGGGCGCGGCCCTCGTGGTCCTTGACGAGCGCGGCGAGCAGCGCCGCCTTCGCCTCGGAGTCCTCCGGGCTCCCCCACACGACGTTCGACCCGTCGCGCAGCGTGAGCGTCACGTCGTCGGCCGTCGAGGCGCGCAGGTCGGTCACCTGCGACCGCACCGCCGACGGCAGCGCGAGCACCACCTCGGTCATCGTGCGGAACACCGGCGACCCGAGCTTCGCGCGCGACACGTCGGCGAGCGGCACCCCGTCCGGCCGCGAGGGCGACGACTGCACGACGATGCCGGCCGGGTCCACCAGGTCGAACGCGCTGCCGGACTGCACCGCGACGACGGGCGTGCGCTCGGTCACCGTCACCACGAGCGTGTGCGGCGGGACCTCCTCGGTCACGTAGCTCTCGATGAGCGGGAACCCGGCGACCTCGCGCTTGACCTCGCCGAGGTCGAGGCGGGCGAGCGGCGTGCCGAGCTGCGCGGACAGCGCCTGGCGCAGCGCGGTCTCGTCGACGCGGTTCGTCCCCTTGATCTCGATCGTCTGCAACGCCATCAGCGGCGAGTAGACCGCCACGAGCAACGAGGCGCCGAAGACCACGACGACCGCGGCCGCGGTGGTCCAGGCGGCGCGGCGGTGCCGGGAGCGCCGGGTGAACCGGCGCACCTCGTTGCGCTCGAGCAGCCGGCGTCGACGCTTCGCGACGCGCGCCTCGCGCGCCGTCTCGGCGGCACGGACACCGGCACCGATCGGGGTCGCGTGGTCCTCGTGGTCGTCGGACGGCCGGGAGGCGCGGTGCGCGTCGAGCACGTCGGTGACGGTCGCGACGTGGTCGCGTCCCCCGTCGCCCCGGTCGTCGTCGGCGCGCTCGGCACGGCCGGACCCGGCGGGACGGTGCTCCTCGTCGGGAGCGTACCCGCGGAGTCGTTCCGCGACCGAGGACAGCCCGGCGCCGAGCCGGCGGCCGGCGACGCCCGCGGCGGCACCGGCGCGGTCCCGCACCGACCCGCCGTCGGCCGCCGCCTGCTCGTCGTGCCCGGCGTCGGGTGCGGCACCGGGCGGTCGACCCGCCGTCTCGGGGACCGCGGCCGACGGGGCGCGAGCGGGCTGCGCCTCCCGGCCGTCCGCCGGCACCGCGCGGGACGCACGCCGCGGGATCCGGGGACCACGACGCTGCCGCGGCGCGTCGGCACCGTCGGCCGGGGCGTCCGGATGGTCCGGACGCTCGTCGAAGCCCTCAGGACGCTTCACTTGCCGAGCGCCTCGAGCACCTGGGGGATGATCCGGTACACGTCGCCGCAGCTGAGCGTCATGATGATGTCGCCGTCACGGGCGACCGCGGCGGCACGGGCCGCCGCCTCGTCCCAGTCGGGCAGGAACTCGACGCGCGACTGGTCGGCGAAGCGCTCCTGCACGAGGGCACCGGTGACGCCGGGCTCCGGGTCCTCGCGGGCGCCGTACACGTCGAGCACGACCGTGTGGTCGGCGAGCTCCTCGTAGACCCGCGCGAAGTCGCCGGCCATCAGGCGGGTGCGGGAGTACAGGTGCGGCTGGTGGATCGCGATGATCCGGCCGTCGCCCACGACGTTGCGCGCGGCACGGAGGGCCGCGGCGACCTCGGTCGGGTGGTGCGCGTAGTCGTCGTACACCGACACGCCGCGCTCGACACCGTGCAGCTCGAAGCGGCGCTCGGTCCCGCCGAACGCCTCGATGCCGCGGACCGCGTCGGCCGGGGCCACCCCGAGTCCGGTGAGCACCGCGAATGCACCGACCGCGTTCACGGCGTTGTGGCGACCCGGCACGCGGAGCGTCAGGTGGTGGCTCCGGCCGCCCGCACGGAGGTCCACCTCCACGCTCGCGGCCTCGACGATGCGCTCGATCCGGACGTCGGCGTCGGCGGCCTCGCCGAACGTGACGACCTCGGGGGCGTGGCCGAGCGCTCGGACACCCTCGGTGACCCGCTTCGCGCCCGCGTCGTCGCTCGACACGACGATGCGCTCGCGCGCCTTGCCCGCGAAGGTGACGAAGGCCTCGATGAAGGCCTCCTCGCTGCCGTAGTGGTCGAGGTGGTCCGCGTCGACGTTCGTGATGAGTGCGACCGCGACGTCGTAGAGCAGGAAGGAGCCGTCCGACTCGTCGGCCTCGACCACGAACAGGTCGCTGCTGCCCGGGGCGGAGCTCGTGCCGAGCGACTGGATGACCCCGCCGTTGACGAAGCTCGGGTCGAGGCCGAGCTCGACGAGCGCGGTCACGATCATCCCCGTCGAGGTGGTCTTGCCGTGCGCACCCGCGACGGCGACGAGGCGGTGCTCGGCGATCAGCGCCGCGAGGGCCTGCGACCGATGCAGCACCGGCAGGCCGCGACGCTGCGCCTCGAGCAGCTCGGGGTTGTCCGGCCAGAGCGCACTCGTGACGACGATCGTGTCGGCAGCGCCGACGTTCGCCGCGTCGTGGCCGATGTGCACCTCGGCGCCGAGGTCGCGCATCGTGGCCGTCGTCGCGGTCTCGCGGGAGTCGCTGCCCGTCACGCGGTGCCCGGCGGCCAGGAACATGCGGGCGATGCCGCTCATGCCGGAGCCACCGATGCCCACGAAGTGGACCGTGCCGAGGTCGTCCGGGATCGGCTGGGTCGGGTCCGGCTTGATGGTCATCGTTCCTCCGTGGTGCTGGTGGTGCTCGGGGCGCGCTCGGCGTCCCGGACGAGGTCGGTCATCCGGTCGGCACCGTCGCGGTGTCCGACGCTGCCCGCGCGGACCGCCATGTCGGCGATGCGTGCGCGGTCCTGCAGGATGCCGAGCAGCTGGAACGTCACCCAGTCCTCGTCGAATTCCCCGTCCGCGACGAGCACCGCTCCCCCGGCCCCGACGACGTCGGCCGCGTTGTGCCGCTGCTCGCCGTTGCCGACCGGGTACGGCACCAGGACGCTCGGCAGGCCGACCGCGGTGAGCTCGCACACCATCCCGGCACCGGCGCGCGAGACGACGAAGTCCGCCGCGGCGTACGCCAGGTCCATCCGGTCGCAGTACGGCAGCACGTGGTAGCCGTCGAGGTCGCTCGGCCCGATGTCCGACTTCCCACCGACGACGTGCAGCACCTGCCACCCGGCGCCGACGATCGTCGCCGCCGACCGGTTGACCGTCTGGTTGATGCTCCGCGCCCCGGAGGACCCGCCCGTGACGAGCAGGACCGGGCGGGCCGGGTCGAGGCCGAACTCGGCGAGGCCCTCGTCGCGCCGCGCCCGTCGGTCCAGCGACTCGATCTCGCGGCGGAGCGGCATGCCGACGACCCGGCCGTGCCGGAGCCGGGTGTTCGAGAAGGTGAGCCCGACGTGCGACGTCAGGAAGGCCGCGAGGCGGTTCGCCAGGCCGGGCTTGGCGTTCTGCTCGTGCACGACGATCGGGGTGCCGGTGCGCTTGGCCGCGACGTACGCGGGGGCGGCCGCGTACCCGCCGACACCGAGGACCACGTCGACCCCGTGCTCGCGGATGTAGCGCTCGGCCTGCCGCACGGCCGCGGCGAACCGGCCCGGGAAGCGCAGCGCCGCGGCGTTCGGCTTCCGCGGGAACGGCAGGCGCGGGATCGTGAGCAGCTCGTAGCCGCGCATCGGGACGAGCCGCGACTCGAGGCCCTCGGCGGTCCCGAGCACGAGCACGCGGGCGTCCGGGTCGCGCTCGGTCAGGCGGTCGGCCACGGCGAGCAGCGGGTTGACGTGCCCGGCGGTGCCGCCGCCGGCGAAGAGGTAGGTGCTCACCGGAGCGTTCCGTTCTGTGGTGCGAAGCCGTTCGACGGCAGGGAGCGGTCGGTGCCGCTCGCCCCGGTGCCACGGCCCTTGCCGGGCAGGTCCCGCGCGAACGACAGCACGACGCCGATGGCGACGAGCGTCATGATGAGCGCCGACCCACCGGCCGAGATGAGTGGGAGTGGCACGCCGAGCACGGGGAGCAGCCCGAGCACGACGGCGATGTTGACGAGCGCCTGGCCGATGATCCACGCGACGATCGCACCCGTCACCGTCCGGACGAAGGGGTCGTTCGACTGGCGGATGACCTTGACCATGCTCACCGCGAGCACCACGAACAGGGCCAGCACGACGACCGCGCCGACGAGCCCGAGTTCCTCGCCGATGATCGCGAAGATGTAGTCGTTGTCCGCCTCGGGCAGCCAGGACCACTTCGCCTTCGAGTTGCCGAGCCCGACGCCGAAGACGCCACCGGAGGCGAGCGCCCACATGCCGTGGACGGGCTGCCAGCACAGGTCCTGGTACTGGTTCGAGTCGGTGCAGCCGGAGAGCCACGCGCTGATGCGGGTCTGGCGCGAGGCCGACGCCATCGTGACGAACGGCAGCACGACCGCGATCGAGCCGAGGATCACGAGCAGGTGCCGCGCACGGGCGCCGCCGATGTAGAGGCCACCGAGCACCAGGATGAGCATGATCATCGCCGTGCCCTGGTCGCCGCCGAGCAGGACCATGCCGAGCGGCAGCACCGTGGCGATGCCGACCGGGACGAAGATCTCCTTCCAGTCCTCGAGCTTGTCGCGCTTGACGTACATGATCGCGCCGATGCCGAGGGCCAGCGCGAGCTTGATCGCCTCGGAGGGCTGTGCGGTGAACGAGCCGAAGCCCACCCAGTTCCGGTTGCCCTGCACCTCGATGCCGAGGGGCGTGTACACGAGCAGCTGCAGGGCGAGCGCGGCGCCGAGGATGCGCATCGCCCACTTCCGCCACAACCGGGCCGGGACCCTGCTGGCGACGAGCATGAGCGGAACGCCGAGCACCGCGTACAGGCCCTGGCGCGAGGCCGCCCCGAAGAAGTCGTGCGTCTTGGCGTACTGCTCGACGCTCGACGAGGACAGCACCATCACGACGCCGAAGACGACCAGGAAGAGCGTGATGCCGAGGATCGTGTAGAAGGTGCTCGACTCGGCGACGAAGACGTTCTTGACCGCGACGACCGCGCCGTTCGGGCGCCGGGAGGAGCCGGCACCCGTGGACCGGGCCGCGGCAGCGGGCCGGGACGCACCCGTCGGCCGACCGGTCGTGCCCGGCGTCGTCGTCTGCCGGCCGCTACGCCCGTTCGGGAGATCCGTGGTCGCCATCGGCTGTGCCTCCCAGGTGTTCGTGGACCGCCGCCGCGAATCGGCGCCCTCGGTCGGCGTACGACTCGAACTGGTCGAACGACGCCGCAGCCGGGGCGAGGAGGACCGTGTCGCCCGGTCGCGCGACCGATGCGGCATGCCGGACCGCCTCGGGCATGACCTGATCAGTGTCCGTCGCCTGGACCTGCAGGACCGGGACCGCGGGCGCGTGTCGCGCGAATGCCTCGAGCACGGGGGTCCGGTCGGTGCCGATCACGACGACCGCACGGACGTCGGGGCCGAAGCGCTCGACGAGCCCGTCGACGTCGACGCCCTTGAACAGACCGCCGACGACCCACACGACGGTGTCGAACGACGCGAGCGACGCGGTGGCCGCGTGCGGGTTCGTCGCCTTCGAGTCGTCGACCCACGTGACGCCGTCCGCGGTCGCGACGTGCTCGGTGCGGTGGTGGTCGGCGTGGAAGCCCTGCACCGCGGACCGGATGTGCGCCGGCTCGACCGAGGCCGCGCGGGCCAGGGCCGCCGCGGCGAGCACGTTCATGGTCATGTGCGGGCTCGCGAGCCCGGCGGCCTCGAGGTCGGCGACGGTCGCCAGCTCGAGCGCGCTGTTCCGCCGGTCCTCGGTGAAGGCCCGGTCGCAGAGCACGTCGTCGACGATGCCCACGTCGCCGGCGGCGGGGAGCCCGGGCGTGAAGCCGACCGCACGGCAGCCCTCGACCACGTCGGCCTCCTCGACCATGCGACGGGTCTCGGCGTCCGCGGTGTTGTAGACGCACGCCATCACGGAGCGCTCGTAGACCTTGGCCTTCGCCGCGCGGTAGGCCTCGGCGGAGCCGTGCCACTCGAGGTGGTCGTCGGCGATGTTCAGGCAGGCGCTCGCGAGCGGGACGACCGCGCCGTCACCGGTCGTCGGCATGTAGTGCAGCTGGTGGCTCGACAGCTCGACCACCAGGACGTCGAAGCCCTCGGGGTCGCGCACGACGTCGAGCACCGGCACCCCGATGTTCCCGCACGCGACCGCGCGCAGCCCGGCGGCCTGGAACATCGCGGTCGTGAGCTGCGTCGTCGTGGTCTTGCCGTTCGTCCCCGTGATGGTGACCCACGGCGCGGCGATCGGACCGCGGACGACCTTGTCGCGCACGCGCCAGGCGAGCTCGACGTCGCCCCAGACCGTGCTGTGCTCGACGGCCCACCGGACGGTGGCGTTGTGCGGCGGCAGGCCCGGCGAGACGACGACCAGGTCCGGCGCCTGCTGCTCGAGCGCGGTGGGCACGGCGTCGAGCGGGGTGCGCTCGAAGCGCGCCCCGATCACGTCGAGCAGCTCGACCGTGTCGGCGGGACCGTCCGGCGCGTAGACCGTCACGGCACTGCCGAGTTCGACGAGCGTGTCCGCGACCGAGAAGCCCGTGGCGCCGAGCCCGAGGACCGCGACCCGCAGGCCCTTCCACCCCTCGGCGTACCAGCTGTCGAGACCTTCCGTACGGGCGTCAACCAACTCGTGCGATCCATTCCAGGTAGAAGAGTCCGACCCCGGCCGCGACGCACAGCCCCGCGATGATCCAGAAGCGGACGACGACGGTGACCTCGGCCCAGCCCTTGAGCTCGAAGTGGTGGTGCAGGGGGCTCATCCGGAAGATGCGCTTGCCGTGCGTGATCTTGAAGTACGCGCGCTGCAGGATGACCGATCCGGTGACGATGAAGAACAGACCGCCGATGAGGACGAGCAGGAGCTCGGTGCGGCTGAGGATCGCGAGACCGGCCAGGGCGCCGCCGAGGCCGAGCGAGCCGGTGTCGCCGAGGAAGATCTGCGCGGGCGAGGTGTTGTACCAGAGGAAGCCGATCAGGCCTCCGCACACGGCCGCCGCGACGACCGCGAGGTCGAGCGGGTCCGAGGTGCTGTAGCAGGCGGCGCGCGTCGTCTCGTCGAGCCGGATGCCGCCGCAGATCTGGTTCGACTGCCAGAACCCGATGATGACGTAGGACCCGATCGCGAGGATGCTCGACCCGGTCGCCAGGCCGTCGAGCCCGTCGGCGACGTTGACGCCGTTCGAGGTCGACACGGTCAGCAGGACGATCCACGCGAGGAACAGGATCGTGCCGATCACGGTGCCGAGCGCCATGAAGTCGAGCCACGGGACGTCCCGGATCGCGGAGATCATCGTGGACGCCGGGGGCTTGCCGTTGCCGGTCGGGACGACGAGCGCGATCGTCGCGAACACGACGCCGACGATCACCTGCCCGAGAACCTTCGCCCAGCCACCGAGCCCGAGGCTGCGCTGACGGCGGACCTTGAGGAAGTCGTCGATGAACCCGACGAACCCGAGCCCGACCATGAGGAACAGCACGAGCAGACCGGACAGCGTGACCGAGTCGCGGCCGACGAGGTGCCCGACGAAGTACCCGAGCACCGCGCCGAGGATCAGGACGATGCCGCCCATGGTGGCGGTGCCCCGCTTGGTGTGGTGCGACTGCGGGCCGTCGTCACGGATGAACTGCCCCCACCCGAGACGGTGGAACAGCTTGATGAACAACGGCGTGAGCAGCAGTGTGAACACCAGCGACACGGCGCCGGCGATCAGGAGCGCGATCATTCGGTGACACCTCCGAGGCGGTCGCCGAGGAATCGCAGTTCCGCGGACTTCGAGGACTTGACCAGGACGACGTCACCGGGACGCAGCATGTCCTGCAGGGTGCGGACGGCCTCGTCGACGTCCTCGGCGTACACGGACTCGCCGTCCCACGATCCCTCGAGGGTGGCGGCCTGGTGGATGGGCAGCGCGCCGCGGCCCACGACCACGAGCTGGCCGATGCCGAGCCGCACGACGAGCCGACCGATGCGGTCGTGCTCCTCGACGGAGAACTCGCCGAGCTCGGCCATCTCGCCGAGCACGGCGACGGAGCGCTCCCCCGGTCGCACGACCTGCGCGAGGGTCCGCAGTGCAGCCGCCGTCGAGTCGGGCGACGCGTTGTAGGCGTCGTTGATGACGGTCACGCCCTCGGGGCCGCCCTGGAGCAGCTCCATGCGCCAGCGCTCGGCGCGCGTCATCGACGCGAGCGCCGCAGCACCCTCGGCGAGCGGCACGCCCCACAGGTGCGCGACGGTCAGGGCGGCGGACGCGTTCATCGCGTGGTGCTCGCCCAGGATCGCGAGGCGGACGTCGACGGTCTCGGGGACCGGCGCCGTGTCCGCCGCGTGGTCTGCCGCGGCCTCCGACGGGACGGGAGGCGCGGTGAGCGTGAAACGGGTGCCGCTGCGGTCCGTCTCGATGCCGCCTATGCGGTAGTCCGCGCCGGCGGAGGTCCCGAAGCCGACCACACGGGCGTCCGTGACGGCGCACATGGACGCGACACGGTCGTCGTCGACGTTGAGCAGGGCCGTCGCGGTGGCCGGTAGGTCGGTGACCATCTCCGACTTGGCGCGCTGGGTCGCCTCGATGCCGCCGAACTCACCGGCGTGCGCGAGTCCGACCTTGAGGACGACCCCGACGTCGGGCTCGGCGATCGTCACGAGCTTCGCGATGTGGCCCTTGCCGCTCGCGCCCATCTCGACCACGAGGAAGCGCGTGTCGTGCGTGATCCCGAGCATCGAGATCGGCGCGCCGACGTGGTTGTTGAACGACCCCTGCGGCGCGACCGTCTCGCCCTGGGTGGCGAGGATCGTGCGGAGCATGTTCTTCGTGCTCGTCTTGCCGTTCGAACCGGTGATCCCGACCACGCGGAGCGGTGCCGGGGCGCCGTGCTCGTCGGTCCGGTCGGCGCTCGAGGCGCGCACGCGGGCGACGACCTCGTGCGCGAGCGCGGCGAGGGCGGCGTAGCCGTCGGCCACGACGACCTGGGCGGTGTCGGAGCCCTCGGGCAGCTCGACGGCGCGCTCGGTGACGACGAGGGCGGCACCGGCGGTCGCGGCGGCGGGGACGAAGCGGTGGCCGTCGGTCTCCTCGCCGAGCAGCGCGAAGAACACGCTGCCCGGTCCGACCAGGCGGGAGTCGGTCTCGACGCTGCCGTCGACGACCTGCTCCGGGGCACCGCTGACGAGCTCGCCGCCGATCGCGGCGGCGATCTCGGCGAGGGTCAGGGCGATCATCGGATCTCCTCCGAGGGGCCGCTGTTCGGCTCCCAGCCGGCCTCGCGGAGCGCCTGGCGGGCCTCGTCGCGGGCGGAGTACGGCGTGCGGACGCCCTGGATGTCGCGGTAATCCTGGTGGCCGGGTCCGGCCCACAGGATCGAGTCGCCCTCGCCGAGCAGGCTCACGGCCTTGCGGATCGCGGCCTCGGGCGGGCTGACCTCGTAGGTCTCGTGGTCGGGGAACGCCTCGCGTGCGGCGTCGACCAGGGTCTTGCGGATGCTCGCGGCGTCCTCGAAGCGCGGGTGGTGGTCGGTGACGACCAGGATGTCCGACCCGGCTGCGGCGACGCGGGCCATGGCGGCGCGCTTCGTCGTGTCGCGGTCGCCGTCGGCGCCGAACAGCATCAGGACCCGGCCGGGGGTGAACTGCCGGACGGCCGCGAGGGTGTTCTCGAAGGCGTCGGGCGAGTGCCCGAAGTCGACGTACACGCTCGGGCCGTGCTCACCCGAGACGCGCTCGGTGCGGCCCGGCAGGTAGCACTCGATCGCGCTGACGCGGGGGCCGTCCTCGGTCTCGTCCGGGTAGCGGCGGTGGCCCGACTCGAGCGCCTGGGCGATCGCCCCGAGCTCGAAGCCGCCCTCGACCAGCATGACGATCGCGAGCGCCGCGTTGGCGGCCATGTGCCAGCCGATGAGCGGCACCCGCGTGGTGAGCGCGCGGCCCTCGGGCCCGGTCAGGCGGAACTCGGTGTACGCGGCCTGCGCCGAGACGATGTCGACGTGCCACTCGGCCTCGACGTCCGGGTGCACCGTGATCGTGGTGACCGGGATGCGGGAGTCCTGCACCACGCGGTGGCCCCAGTCGGTGTCCAGCGAGACGACGCCGCGACGGGCGTGCTCGGGCTGGAACAGCGGGAGCTTCGCTTGGTAGTACTCCTCCATGTCGGCGTAGTCGTCGAGGTGGTCGTGCGACAGGTTGGTGAACCCGGCGACGTCGAAGACGATGCCGTCGACGCGGTGCCGGCTGAGGGCCTGGGCGCTCACCTCGACGGCGACCGCGCGGACCTCGGACTCGCGCATCCGGGCGAGCAGGGCGTGCATCTCGCTCGCCTCGGGCGTGGTCAGCCGGCTCGTCACGCTGAGCGACCCGATGTGGCGCTCCGCGGTCGAGCTCAGGCCGGACACGAGGCCGAGCTGCTTGAGGATGCCCTCGAGGATGTACGACGTGCTCGTCTTGCCGTTCGTGCCGGTCGTGGCGAACAGCTGCGGCAGGTCGGTGGCCTCGTCCGGGTGGGTGCGGTAGACCCAGGCCGAGACGTCGCCGAGTGCGGCACGGGGATCCTCGACCACGAGCACCGGCAGGCCCGCGGGCTCGGCCAGTGCCACGCCCTCGGCGTCGGTCAGGACGGCGACGGCACCGCGCTCGGCGGCCTCGGCGGCGAACTGCGCGCCGTGCCGGTTCGCACCGTGCACACCGACGAACAGGTCACCCGGCTGCACCTCGGCGGCGCTCAGGGTGACGCCCGTCGCCTCGACGGCGTCGACCGTGCCGACGACGCGCATGCCGAACGCGTTCGCGAGTTCGGCCACGCTCCTCGGGGTCGGGTGTTCGGGTCGGAGGACCGGGGGGATCCGTGCGGACAAGTGCTCCTTCTTCCTCACCACGTGGACGGGTACAGCTGCGCCTCGGCCGTGGAGGGGGCTACTCGGTACTTCTCGAGCACCTGGGACATGAGAGTTCGGAACGCCGGAGCCGCTCCGCTGGACCACTTGTTGGTCTGCGGCTTCGTGAACGTCACCGTGACAACATACTGGGGGTCCTCGGCGGGTGCCATTCCGGCCACCGACGTGATGCGCTGACCGCCGTAGCCCTTCGAGCCCTCGGCGACCTCGGCCGTACCGGTCTTCGCGGCCACGTTGTAGCCCGAGATCGGCTTCATGCCGACGAGCGTGCCGCCCGTGACGACGCTCTGCAGCATCTTGACGGTCTGGTTCGCGGCCGCGGGCGAGACGACCTGCTGGCCCTGCACGTCGGGCGCGTCGATGGTCTTGCCGTCGGCCGTCTGGCAGCCCTTGACCATGTGCAGCGGGATCCGGACCCCGTTGTTCGCGAGCGTCTGGAACACGCTCGCCACCTGGACCGCGGTCGTCGAGATGCCCTGGCCGAACATCGAGTTGATGTTCGTCTGGCTGCTCCAGTCCGGGCTCGCGCCGTACTGCATGGACGGCTGGCCCGGGTACTGGATGGCCGACTCGGGCTCGAACAGCCCGAACTTCTTCATGTACTCGTAGCGCTGCTGCTGCGACAGGCGCTCACCGAGCTCGGTGATGCCGACGTTCGACGAGTTCTGCAGGATGCCGGTGAGCGTCAGGTTCTCGGTGGGGTGGAACTCCGAGTCCTGGATCTTGCCGCCCCACGGGAACGAACGCGAGTAGGGGACGACCGCACGGTCGGTCGGGCTCGACTTGCCCTCGTTGATGAGCGCCGCGGCGATCGCGGCCTTGATGGTCGATCCCGGTTCGTACGTGGCGGTCAGCGCGCGGGAGCCGTACGCCCCCGTGTCCTTCGTCGCGTCGACGTCGTTCGGGTCCACCGTCGGGTAGTCGGCGACGGCGAGCAGCTCGCCGGTCTTCACGCTCGTGACGGTCGCGGTCGCCGACTCGGCCTGCAGGTCCTTGGCGGCGGACGCGATCGTCTGCTGGGCCATGTACTGCAGGTCACTGTCGATCGTGGTCTGCAGCGTGCCGCCGTCCTTGGCCTGCGTCTTCGTCACGGTGCTGCCGGGCAGCTGGACGCCGTCCTCACCGCGCTCGTAGGTCTCGGAGCCGTTGCGCCCCGCGAGGCACGCGTTGTAGGAGTACTCGAGCCCGGCCTGGGCGCCGTCGGTCCCCATGAACCCGGTCAGGGCACCGGCCGTCGCGCCGGTCGGGTAGATGCGGGCCGACTGCTGCTCCGGGTAGACCCAGGGCACCTCGAGCTCGCGCACCGCCTCGTACCGCTTCACGTCGAGGCCCTTGACCAGGTAGGCGAAGTCGGACCGCGGGTCGGCCGCGACGTTCTTCTGCATGGTCGCGACGTCGCCGCCGGACGCCTTCGCGATCGCGCGCAGGGCCTCGTCGACCGTGACGTCCTTGACGCGGGTGCCGCCGAGGGTCCCCCGGAAGTCCTTGACGAGCCGCGGCGCGGTCGTGATGTTGTAGCGGTTCACGCTGTCGGCCAGCTCGACGCCGTTGCGGTCGACGATCTCGCCACGGGTGCCGTAGATGGTCACCGGGATGCTGCGCTTGGCCTTCGACTGCTCGTTGAGGTCGGCGGCCTGGACGACCTGGATGTCGACCAGCCGGATCACGAAGACCGCCACGAGGGCGATGACGGCGATCATCACGACGCTGTAGCGCAGTCGTCGGCTGCGGATCGTCTTGGTCACGCGGTGCGGTCCTTCCCGTGTGGTGCGTCAGGGTGCCCGGGGTCCACGTCACGGCGTGTCCCGGGCCGCAGGTCACCGCGTCGAGGGCGCCTGGAGCTGGTTCGGGTCGGACTCTACGTCGGGCGCGGACGATGCCCCGCCCGACGCGCTGGCGCCTGCGGTCTTCCCAGCGGCACCGCTCGTGGCGCCGGCGCCGGAGGCGGTCCCGGCGGCGGAGCCCGTGGTGCCCGTCGACGCGGTGTCGGTCGGCGCCGGTGCGGCGTCGCCGTTCTCCTTGCTCGTGGCGGTGTCGCCCTTGCCCGCGGCGAGCGGCACCGGGTCGAGCAGTGCGTTCGGCACCTGGTTCGCCGTGCTCGCGGTCGCCTCGTCGGGGGCGGCCGGGGTCGGCGTCCCGTAGACCTGCCCGGTCTTCGGGTCGAGGTACACCGGCGTGGAGTTCGCGATCATCCCGAGGGCCTGCGCGTTGCGGGCGAGGTTCTGCGGCGAGTCGAGCACCCGGAGGTCCTCGGACAGCGACTGCTGCGTCCGCGAGAGCTTCGTCTGCTCGGCGCCGAGCGAGGACAGCGTGTAGGCGCCCTGGCTGAGCACCATGCTGATGCCGAGCTGCGCGAGCAGCAGGATGCCGAGCGACGCCACCGCGACCACGGCGTACGCGATGCGCGGCCGTGCCCGGCGCTGGGCCTTCGTGGGCGCGACCTCGACCAGTTCCGGCCGGTCGTGGCGGGACGGGCGCGGGGCACGCGACGGGGCGACGACAGGGTCGACGAGTGCGAGGTTCGTGCTCATGTCACTTCCGGATCCGCTCGGCCGCACGCAGGCGCACGGGGATGGCACGGGGGTTGGCGGCGCGTTCGGCCTCGTCGGCCAGTTCCGCGCCCTTGACGACCAGGGAGAAGGTGGGGGCGTGCTCGGGGAGCTCGACCGGGAGGTCGGCCGGCGCGCTCGAGGTGGTGCGGGCGACGAGCGCTCGCTTCACCAGGCGGTCCTCGAGCGACTGGTACGACTCGACGACGATCCGACCACCGACCGCGATCGTGTCGAGCGCCGCCGGGATCGCCCGCTCGAGCACGGCCAGTTCGGCGTTCACCTCGATGCGGAGCGCCTGGAAGACGCGCTTGGCCGGGTGTCCCTGGCGCTGCACGGCCACCGGGGTGGCGTCGTGCAGGACCTGGACGAGGTCGCCGGACATCTCGAACGGCCGCTCGGCTCGACGGGCGACGATCGCCTTGGCGTACCGCCCGGCGAGCTTCTCCTCGCCGTAGCGCTGGAAGATGCGGCGCAGCTCGCCCTCGTCGTAGGTCGCCAGGACGTCGGCGGCGGTCTGCCCCTCGGTCCGGTCCATGCGCATGTCGAGCGGTGCGTCCTGGCTGTAGGCGAAGCCGCGCTCCGCCCGGTCGAGCTGGAGCGACGAGACGCCGAGGTCGAACAGCACGCCGTCGACCTCGCGGAACCCCTCGCCCTCGACCGCGTCGACGATGCCGTCGTAGACCGTGTGCACGAGGCGCACGCGGTCGCCGAAGCGGGCGAGCCGCTCCCCCGCGATGCCGAGGGCGTCGGTGTCGCGGTCGAGCCCGATCAGGGTCAGCTCCGGGAAGCGCTCGAGGAGCGCCTCGGAGTGTCCGCCCATGCCGAGCGTGGCGTCGACGACGACCTTGCCCGGCCCCTCGAGGGTCGGTGTGAACAGGTCGACGATGCGCTGCAGCATCACCGGCGTGTGCGGGAACTTCGGCTGGTCTTCGGCCATGTGCAGCCCCTCGGCCTCCTGGGCCACGCACCCGGATCCCCATCCATGCGACCTGACACCGGGGAAGGTGTGTCAGGGCACCACGGCTGGGAGTCCCGATCCGCGGATCAGAAGATCCCCGGGATCACCTCCTCGTCGTTGTCGGCGAAGCCCTCTTCGACCTCTGCGTAGTAGGCCTCCCACGCGGGGGTCGACCAGATCTCGGCACGGTCACCGCTGCCGATGACCGTGAGGTCCCGCTCAAGCCCCGCGTACTCGCGGAGGTTCTGCGGGATCGTGACGCGGTTCTGCTTGTCCGGGGTCTCCGCGCTCGCTCCGGAGAGGAACAGGCGCATGTAGTCCCGGGTGCGCTTCGACGTCATCGGTGCGGTGCGGATCCGTTCGTGCAGCTGCTCGAACGTGTCCGCGCTGTAGACGACGACGCAACGCTCCTGTCCACGGGTCATCACGAGCCCGCCGGACAGTTCGTCCCGGAACTTGGCGGGGAGGATCACGCGACCCTTCTCGTCGAGCTTCGGGGCATGGGTACCGAGCAACACGTCGGGGCCTCCCCTCCGCTCCACCGGACCGTCGTGTTCCCCACTTTACTCCACTTCGCTCCCCGCGGAACGGTCAGGGCTCCCCGATCTGCCCGGATCCCCCGTTCTGGGGGCCCCTGGAGCGCCCCGGCGGTGGGGACGAGCGGCACCGATCCGCGCAGACACGGCGATCGGGCGCGCGGTGGCGCGCGTGGAGGGAAGTGGAGGACTTCCACAGGTCGGTGGCGGTCGGAGGGCGCGCCGGACGGGAGGCGCGGGTCGGCCCCGCCCCGCGCCTCCCGTCCGTCACCCCACCCCCGGGAACGACGAACGGGGCCGGTCCCGAAGGACCGGCCCCGTGGAGGCGTGTGGAGGAGCGGCTACTGCTGCCCGGGATCGTTGCGCTTGTCCCAGCGCTCGTTGAGCCGGTCCATGAAGGACCCGCCCGACGATGCGGGACGCGCGGGGCGACCCGGCGCGGAGGACCCGGCGCGCGGCGCACCGGCCCCGGCCTTCGGCATGCGCATGCCCGGACGCAGCGCGTAGAGCACGCCGGCGAGCATCACGACGAAGCCGGGCAGACCGAGCAACGGCTGCTTGAGGACGAGCGCGAGGACGAGGACGGCGATCCCGACGAGGGCACCGAGCACCCCGATGGTGATCGTCGTGTAGCTCGGACGGCCCTGGCGACGCGTGACGCGCGCCACGAAGTCGGAGTCGTTCTGGTAGAGGCTGCGCTCCATCTCCTCGAGGAGGCGCTGCTCTTGCTCCGAGAGTGGCATCTTGTTTCCCTCTGTTCCTGGGGATGCTGTCCTGGTGACCGCTGGTCGTGCTCGCACCGGTCGTGACGGGCACTGGTTGCTCCGGCTCGACCGAGGTCACGGCCCGTTCGTGCGGGTCGGTGGAGTCAGGTCGGCACCACCGCCGGAAGTGGACCGAGTCTACGTCTCAGCCGCTCCACTAGGGTAGGGACCGTGGCTGAGAGTACGCGATTAGTGGACCTCGTTTCGGCACGGGTGGAACGGGCCCTCGACGAGCAGCGTGAGCGGCTCCTCGCGATCAGCCCGGACCTCGCGCCGTTCGACCGGTACGCGCGGGACCTGCTGTCCGGCGGCAAGCGCTTCCGGGCGCTGTTCTGCTACTGGGGATGGCAGTCGGTGGCGGGCCGGTCGGGCTCCTTCGACCCCCTGGCCGAGGGGTCCCGGCAGACCACCGCCGAGGCGATCGTCACCGTCGCCGCCGCGCTCGAGGTCTTCCACGCCGCAGCTCTCGTGCACGACGACATCATGGACCGCTCCGACACCCGTCGCGGGCGCCCCGCGGCGCACCGCCGGTTCGAGGCACTGCACGCCGAGTCCGGCTGGGCCGGTGACCGCTCCCTCTACGGCACGAACTCCGCGCTCCTGCTCGGCGACCTGCTGCTCTCCCTGAGCGACGCGGTCTTCGACGAGGGCCTGGCCCTGCTCGACCCCGCCCGTGCCCGGATCGTGCGGCGGGAGTTCCACGCGATGCGCCTCGACGTCACGGCCGGACAGTACCTCGACGTCCACGAGGAGACCGCCTGGCCGTCGATCGACGAGTCCGAGCACCTCGTCCGCGCCCAACGCGTCATCGTCTTCAAGTCGGCGAAGTACTCGATCGAGGCCCCGCTCGTGATCGGCGCCCTGGTCGCCGGTGCGTCCGAGGCCCAGCTCGAGGGCCTCCGCTCGTTCGGCCTCCCCCTCGGCGTCGCGTACCAGCTGCGGGACGACCTGCTCGGCGTCTTCGGTGACCCCGAGGTGACCGGCAAGCCCGCGGGCGACGACCTCCGCGAGGGCAAGCGCACCGTCCTCATCGCCTCGGCCCGCAAGGCGCTGTCCCCCGGCCCGCGGCAGCTCCTCGACGAGCTCCTCGGCGACCCGGAGCTCGACGAGGCGCAGGTGCAGATGCTCCGCGCGACGCTCACCGAGTCCGGCGCGGTCGCCGCTGTCGAGCGTTCGATCGAGCGGCACGTGCACCGCGCGAAGACCGCGCTCGAGGCGACCCCGCTCACGCCGTCCGCGCGCGACCAGCTCCTCGCGCTGGCCGACACGGTCAGCCGCCGGGTCGCCTAGCGACACACGCGCGGCCCGGGACGCGTCCCACCGACGGACGGGAGGCGCGTGGCGAGGTCGCCACGCGCCTCCCGTCCGTCTTCGGTCGGTCCGTCAGGGCAGCGACTGCCCGTCAGGGCAGCGACTGCCCGTCAGGGCAGCGACTGCCTGTCAGAGCAGCGACTGTCCCTCAGAGCAGCGACTGGGCGACGCGGCGCACCTCGGCCTTGCGGCCGGCGCGCAGCGCCGCGATCGGCGAGGTCCCCAGGGCGGGCTCCTCGGACAGCATCCAGCGCACGGCCTCGTCGTCGGTGAAGCCGTTGTCGCCGAGCACGACGAGCGTCCCGCGCAGCTCGGGCAGCGGCTCGCGGCCGTCCAGGAACTCGCTCGGGACCCGGAGGACACCACCGACCCGGGCGGCGAGCAGGGTCTTCTGCTCGAACAGGCGGTGGATGCGCCCCGGGCTGGTGCTCAGCATGTCCACCAGGTCGGGGACCGTCAGCCAGCGCTCGGAGAGGGTCGTGTCGTCGATCGGTGCAGCACTCACGGACCCATCGTGCCAGAGGAGACGCCCGACGCCGTCGGTCTCGTTCGTCACACGAGTCACACACACCCCACTCGACTCTCTGGTTGACTTGGGAATCACGCCATGCCAGCGTTGAGTCACCTGTGAGTGCTCGCACGCGCGTGGAGGGCTCACCCCAGACAGGAGAAACCCGTGGACAACGCTGCAGACGAAGCCGCCCGGCGCGCACGATCCGCCCGGTTCGCCACCATGCCCATCGTCCTCGCGGGCACGATCGCGGTGACGGCCGGCCTCACCGGTCCGATCGCCCACGCCGAGCCCCGGCACGACGACGACTCCGCGAAGAAGCGGCAGGTCGACCAGGACCGCAACGTCGGGGACCGCCCGGTCTTCGGCACCGCGGTCGCGCGCCCCGGCCAGGCCACCGTCTCCACGGTCGCGTCGGTGTCGGCGGCGCCGACCACGTACACGGTCCGCCAGGGCGACACCATCTCCGGAATCGCGTCCCGCTTCGGGCTGTCCGCGCAGGACGTCCTCGTGCGCAACGGCCTCGGCTGGAACACGATCATCCACCCGGGCCAGACCCTGCACCTGGCGTCGCAGCCCGCGGCCCCGGCAGCAGCGCCGGCCCGTCCGGCGTCCACCGCGACCGCGAGCGCCACGGGCAGCTACCACGTCAAGCAGGGCGACACGGTGTCTGCGATCGCCGCGCGCGTGGGGGTCTCCACCTCGGCGCTGCTCAGCGCGAACAACCTGTCGCAGCGCTCCACCATCTACCCCGGTCAGACCCTGACCGTCCCGGGCGCGTCCGCCCCGGCGCCGGTCTCGGCCGCCCCGGCTCCGGCGGCGACCGCAGCACCGGCCGCCGCGAGCGCTCCGGCGCGGGCCGGCAGCGTCCAGATCCGGACCGGCGACACCATCGCCGCGATCGCCACGGCGAACGGGGTGTCGGTGAAGGCGCTCCTGTCGGCGAACGGCCTGACCTACACGAGCACGATCTACGCGGGCAAGACCCTCGTGCTCCCGGCGTCCACCGTGACGGCGTCCGCGCCGACGACCGTCGCCGTCGCCGGCCCCGTCCAGTCCAGCGTCAACGGGGTCGCGCTCTCCGCCGAGCAGCGCGCGAACGCGGCCACGATCGTCTCGGTCGGTCGGTCCATGGGGGTGCCGGAGCGCGGGATCGTTATCGCCCTCGCCGCCGCGCTCCAGGAGTCGAGCCTGCGCAACCTGCCGAACGGCGACCGCGACTCGGTCGGCCTGTTCCAGCAGCGTCCGAGCCAGGGCTGGGGCGACAAGGCCACGCTGCAGGACCCGGCTTCGGCCACGCGCCTCTTCTTCAAGGGCAACCCGGGCAAGACCCGCGGCCTGCTCGCGATCCCGAACTGGTCGGGCATGGCCCTGACCGACGCGGCGCAGGCCGTGCAGGTCTCCGCGTACCCGGGCGAGTACGCGAAGTGGGAGCAGACCGCGAAGTCGCTCCTGGCCACGCTCTGACCCCGACGTCCGTAGCGGACACGCGCAGCCGGTCGGTCGGCCGACCCGACTCATCCTCGAGATCGAGATCGGGTAACGACCGGTGCGTCAGCGCGGGCCCGACCAGGACGGCTTCGTAGAATGCCGCCGATGACCACCAACGCCACGGACCCCATGATCGGTCGCATGATCGACCAGCGGTACCGCGTGCGCTCGCGGATCGCCCGCGGCGGCATGGCCACGGTGTACCTCGCGACCGACGTCCGGCTCGAGCGCCGGGTCGCGATCAAGATCATGCACGGACACCTGGCCGACGACCAGGCGTTCCGGGAGCGCTTCATCCAGGAGGCCCGGTCGGCCGCCCGGCTCTCCCACCCGAACCTCGTCGGCGTCTACGACCAGGGTGCCGAGGACGACACCGCGTACATCGTCATGGAGTACATCCCGGGCATCACGCTCCGGGACCTCCTGCAGGAGCACCACGCGCTCACGCCCGAGCAGGCGACCGACATCCTCCGGGCCGTCCTCGCCGGTCTCGCCTCGGCGCACCGCGCCGGGATCGTGCACCGCGACCTCAAGCCCGAGAACGTCCTGCTCGCCGACGACGGGCGCATCAAGCTCGGCGACTTCGGGCTCGCCCGTGCGACGACCGCGAACACCGCGACCGGCGCGGCGCTCCTCGGCACCATCGCCTACCTCTCCCCCGAGCTCGTCACCCGCGGGTCCGCCGACTCGCGCAGCGACATCTACGCGCTCGGCATCATGCTCTACGAGATGCTCACCGGCGAGCAGCCCTACAAGGGCGACCAGCCGATGCAGATCGCCT